>OELG01000230.1_pt1 | contig 17045 bp, 18 predicted proteins | sample 1503541 | NCBI WGS metagenome assembly OELG01 (sample SAMEA104379617, study PRJEB20068) | metagenome | biome: 1000743; feature: 77; material: 1998 | place: USA | collected 2012 | depth 25 m | reverse complement strand
GGAGCATTCCCTCCACGACCCAGCGCAATTTCTTCACGCTCTCTGTGAATGGATCCCAATAATTGCTCCAACATCTCCCGACCCTGTAATCTTCGCAGCCCAACGGTATTGGGTGATGAAATATTGATCGTCAGATAATCTGCGAGGAAGATAAAACGCCGCATCAACTCGACATAATCCTGCGCGGCTTCTTCCAGCGGCGTATCCTTATTCTTGCCAAGATTCAGGCCAAGCACAATGTTTGCAGGTCTGAACGTTTGAACGTTTGAACGTTTCAACTTCTCAACGACAAAGTCTGCTCCCCGCCCGGGAAATCCCATCCTGTTGATCACGCCTTCATCTTCCACCAGACGAAATACGCGCGGGCGCGGGTTGCCCGGCTGAGGTTTGGGCGTGACCGTGCCAATTTCCACGTGACCAAGCCCCAAAGCCGCGAGGCCGCGAATAGCCAGGCCGTCCTTGTCATATCCGGCCGCGAGGCCCACGGGGTTCTTGAAGGTTAATCCAAAGGCCTGAACCGGTTTTGATGGAACTTTATAAACCTGTTTCAAAAACCAACGGGAAAGCGGAAAATTTCCAGCCAAACGCAGTGTTTGCAGCGTCAGTTGATGCGCCGTTTCGGGGTCAAGCCGAAAGAGGAACCGACGGAAGAGAGGATACATTTGCCCGATCAATCCATTTGAGAGGTTTTGGAATCAGGCGTTGCCAACTTCAACGACTTCATGGATCTTGGCCCGGGCGATTTGCTCCATATAGAACTTCTGGCGTGATAACCCCGACTGATCTCTTAACGCATAAAGATCTTTTCTGGTGGGCTTGTTTTCATCTGCCATGTTGAGTTCCTGTTTCATCGCCACACCGGTGACGTTAGCGATGGCATCAGCAATTCGCTTCTTATGACCAAACAGGATCTCCTCGGGCAAATCATCAAACGGAAAGTAGGCTAGCTGAACTGTTTCGCCCGGTTGCAATCTTAATTCCCCACCAATCGGTCTGGCGCGGAAGAGCACCGCATGTACATCGTTCCACATGCTGCCCACTCGTGAATACACACCGACCAGGCTTGTCAACTCCACATCCACACCGGTTTCCTCTTTGGCCTCTCGCACCCCGGCTTCAGCCACGGACTCACCCTCTTCCACACTACCACCTGGCAGGCACCACACTTCAAAATCTTCACGTTTTGCGAGCAGGATCTTGCCATTCTCAATTACAGCGACAATTACAGCTAGCACGGTCATTTACGCATTGCTCCTTCCATTCTTCGAGAGTCTCGTGAGCGTTTCGATCATGGGCGAGACGTAGTTGAGGCGCTTTTGAGTTTCCGCCAGGCTATGTTCACGTTCATGCTTCAACTGTGCTGCATCGCGCTTCAGTATGAACGGATCCTCCCAGGCCAGCCAGTCCACGTCGCGAGTTTGAATCTTATCTTGCAGATAATAGATCATTTCAGCGACCATGCTCATGTCCGGATTCTTGACCAACGGGATGATCTCGCGCAATTGCCCCGCACGGACGACGATATGACACCAGGCGTAATCCAATTCGCGGCCAAAGAGATTCCTCCCGACCGTTGTGACCATCCCTTCAAGCTCGCGATAGTTTCGTGGATGAGTGTCCCAGGCAAACGGTGAGCGTTGAAAGATCAGCGGCAGATCGTTTATTGAAAGAGAGGCGATGTCTGCGAGAAATGAATCCCTGTAATTCCGTTCCAGCGCAAAGGAAATGCGGTCCAGATAACATAGGTGAATGGCCTGATTCGGATGAGCTGTCTCTGCGGCGCGTTGATAAAGATGCGAAAAGTGCTCGCCGATCTGTTTTTCTTCCTCCAGGAGGAAGACCGTAAAAAAATCGTCGGTGAGGATCTGGCCGGTTGGCTTGAGCCACGCAAGGGTGGAGGGAGGCGGAGAGATGTAGGCGCGCTCGAAATGATTCTTCAAGTCCGGCAAGATGGCCAGCAAATGAGAGAGCAGCCTCTCATCGGGATCGTTGTAGGGAAAGGCCAGCGCAGGTTTCATTTACTCTTTGCGTTGTCCACTCTTGATCAAAAAGTACTGCACCACTTCCTCTTCGGGATGTGGAATATTCATAAGCGCAAACATGGCCGCCAGTTCGCCGCGATGATGTGTGTTGTGATTCGGCGGCTGGACGACCATTTGCCATAACGGCAGTGTGAACGTTTCCCCTTTGGGGTTGGTGTACGTGACGTCGCGCAAAAGACTCCGTTCGGTTTGCTCAGCGATAAAGCCACGCATGTTCTTTTCCACATCTACCCAATATTCTCGGACGGAGGCAATCGTACGAAAGTCGTTGAAGTCTAGAAACGTTCCATCTTCGCCCCGCCAGCGTTGAGGCCACATGCGTTCGGAATTCATCATATGCACAAACATCTTAAGGACGCTTTCCCAGCTGTGTCCCTGCTTGCGAAAGAGTTGTTCTTCGGTCAGTGTTTCGGCAACGGCGAGATATCGTTTGTTTGCCCAATAGTTGTACTCATATAAATTTTGAAGATATTCTTTGAGTTCCATGAAAACTCCTCAGGCTTTGGAAAAGACCAGACAATAACTGTGATTATAGCCGTAGCCGTATTTGTCCCATCCGATCATTGTTTCTCCTTCGAAATGAAGCACCTTCGACACTTCACGCGCGATATCCCAGGCCAGTGTGGTGACATGTCCCTGTTTTTTCAAATTTGCCGCTTCAATCACCACATGACCGGATGGCTTCAGCTTTTGCGCGACTTGTAAAAAGATGTTTCGCATTTCCTGCAAATAGGATGGATAATCGAATCCCTTTTGCCTGTAGTCTACAAATGGATTTTCAGTATCGCGTTCATTTGTGTACGGCGGCGATGTAAGGCACAAGTCAAAGTTAGGCAGATCATATTCCAAAAGATTGCGCGAGTCACCGAGGATCAAACGCTCCGGGTGGGCGAGCAAGCTATGCACATAATTTGTTTTCGATTTGCTATATTCAATTCCATACCCAATTCTGCCCATCTCTTCAGCGACGAGCAGGGTGGTCCCAAAGCCCGCGAAAGGATCGAAAACGACTTGTCCTTTTTCCGTGAACGCGTTGATGAAAAACTCCAGCATGTTTTCTGAAGCACGAACGTCCTGATGACGGAATCGCGCCGGCAAAATTGTTTTGTTTCCCCTGGTGAAGTGCAGCCATGTCTGCACGGCTTCTTCGGAGTTAACTTTTCGATTGGCCTTGTTTGCAAATCGCAGTCGTTCTGTCAGGGCGCTTTGCCCGCGTCTCTTCACGCCTGCCTCCATCATTCCATTGTTGAAAAGTTGTAAAGTTTGAAGGTTGGAAGCTTCGGTTTACACACCGCGCTTACCTTTTTTCAGCATCTCGATCGTTTTGATAATGCGGCTTTGGCGCGTCTCTTCCTTTTTGGCCTCCGTCACCCAGTTGACATATTCTTTTCGGTGTGTGTAGGAAAGCTTATCGAAGAAGGCTTTGGCCTCCTTATCCTTTTTCAATTCTTTCATCAAATCCCTGGGGATTTCGATCACGCGCTCTTCGAGATCCGGCTCGACCGTGATCTGGATTTCATCCCCGAACGTTTTGCCGATCTGTTCGCGGATACCCTTGAGAATGATCAGCATATGATTGGGTCCACCCATGCGGACCAATAGCCCGCGATACGGGACACCCTCGATCAGCGCCCTGACCCTGGGCCGCTTCGAGCCGAAAACCTCTTCCACATCGAATGGGACTTCTACGAAGCCACCGCCTCCGCCCGCGTTTTGGATGGTGGCTTTGAATGTTTTCTTAGTCATGGTGTTCCTTTCCGCAACATGTATGCAATCAAATGCCGTGTTTGCTGGAGCTTCGTTTCGGCGTTTCAGCCTACTATATCATTTTATGCGTGGACTCTCATACCTTTTGGCTATCTGTCCTTCCATCTGGTGGATGATAGAATGGGCGAATTCTATCAAAGGAGAAATCACATGAAACAGTATCGAATCATGCTCGCGCTGACAGTTCTTGTGTTAGCCTCTTTGGCCTGTCAGACACTCACGGGTAGTAGAGATGATGGGCCACAGGCTCCAGTTTCCACGGAGCCTGCGGGCGATCAGACGGAGCCAACCACGGCGCCCACCAATTCAAATGACAATGAGGGTGGTAATGTGACTGTCGACACAGACTTCCCCATGACCGAAGATGCCTTTAACGTTACCGAGGTGGGTGGCAGCCTGATCTATTACACCAAAATATCCCAGGAGGACTTAATGGACTTTTATCGGGACGCGTATACCGCCAAAGGGTATACGGAACGCGAGTTGTTGACCGTAGTCTCTGAGACCACCTTCAGCATGGTCTTTGATGGTGACCCCAGCGGCAAGGCTGTCGTCATTCAAAGTGTTGACCTTGGCGATGGCAGCCGGACAGTTTCGGTCCGGTTGGAGGATGTCTAAGAGAATATCCTGTCAATGCTTGCCGAAGCCATCGCCAAACCGGCGATGGCTTTTTTATGAATTTCTGTTAACTTTTGTTGCTGGTATATTTTGGGTTATCCTGATGAAGTGTGTTTTTTAGTCATGATACCTCCTCATTGGATGCCATAAGGAAGAAACTTTTGCGTCACGGGCGATATCTTTCATTCAAATTTCTGGGAATGAGATTAATTCCAGCAATCCACGTGCCAACGATTGCGCCCAGGACCGATAACAGAAAACCGAGGAGCGTAGCTGTTTCAAAGCGACTCAGCATAAGCGCATCCAGCATGGGCAAGCCTTCTGTATGAATACTCATCCGCAGGGACGTGGGGAGCAGCGCGCCGATGATGATGCCGAAAATCCCGCCGAAAAGCATGCCTGTAAAATATCCAATGCCAATGCCGCCCGTCCTGCCAGCCGTTTTGACTGTCACCGCGGCGGTGAGCGCGCCGGTCACAACTCCTGACACAAGGCCAATGGCCAGTCCGATCAGGACCCCGTTCAAAGTCATTGTGATCGCGCCCAATCCGGCTCCGATCAACGCGCCAAACGTTGCACCAATCACCGTACCCAGGAAGACACTTTTTTGCATCAAAGGTTGATCGGTGAGAAACGTTTTTATCCAGGAATCATAGGGATCCCTACTTCTCAACCTGAGATACCCAATGTTTAACGTCGCCAGCCACTTGTAAGAGGCACCCGGTTGAATACACTCCACTTCAAAGTTTTCCTCATCATATTTTTTAATGACCACTCCGATGTCGCCGATGCCTATCACACCTTTATATTGTTCTGGTACGTAGATGATTTCCACTAAATCGTATAGATTAATCTCTTCATATTCATCCATCTTTACTAACCTGAGCGATATAGAAATAAACGGGTCTCCTCAATTTTATCCTTCTCTACTTTATTCGTCTTCTCCCAATAATCCAGCAGCTCACCGATCGTCAGCACCGCGTGCAGGGCGTAGCCTGCCTGCTCCAGCGACTCTTTCGCACCAGATTGACGATCGATCAACACGACGACATCCTTTACGACCAGTCCCGCGCCGGTCAGTTTTTCGATGGCTTCGAATTTGCTGCCGCCAGTTGTGGCGAGATCGTCAATGATGGCTGCGGTCTCGCCGGCGTGATACTCGCCTTCGATCTCCGCTTTCGTGCCATAGGATTTGGCCTCCTTGCGCGGATAGATCATGGGGTAATTCCCTGCCAGGCTGATGGCGGTCGCGATCGGAATGGCCGCGTAGGGCAGACCTGCGATGCGGTCAAATTTCAAGTCCTTGAGCAAGGGCAAATAGGCCGCGCCGATCTGCTCCAGCAGTTTCGGATACGTGATGATCTGCCGCAGGTCAATGTAGATGGGGGATTTAAGTCCAGACTTCAGAGTGAATTCTCCGAATTTGATACAGCCAGCCGAGAGAAGTTCATCGGCAAGAGAAGTGAGGTCGGCGTCGAGTTGTGACATGGCATATCCCTTAGTTGGGTAGTGAAGTCTTCATGATGAAATGTGTAGTTGTTTCTTCGATAACGGAGAATCCCAAACGCTCATACAGGCTTTTAGCTGGATTGACCTTGAGAACTTGTAAACGGACCGGTTTCTTTTGGCGTGCAGCCGCCTCGATGATTTTTTGGATGATTGTGGTACCGAGACCCTGCCGCTGACACATTGGATGGATTTCGATCACGCGCAAATATATGTCCTCGTTCGTTTCTTCCAGTGAAATCATGCCAATATCATTGCCAGCCAGTGTAATGACTTGTATTTGAGAAGGAACAAAATTCTTCCTGAACATACTTTCTTGAAATGCATTCTCACCCCAGGTTTTATTCACGTATTCCTTCATCGTGGCACGATGCAAAGCATAGAGAAAGTCAAAATCATTCTCAATGGCAGGACGAAAACTAATTCGATGATCTAACAGTTCATGGCTAAGCATTGCTTTTCCAAACTGCGTATGATTCAAAAGAAATTAAGTGCGATTATACTTCGATGGAAAGCGCGGGCCTGATCCAAGAAATATTCCTTTTGCCTTATAATCTTATGAAAGTCTGCGAATTCAGGATGGAGAGGTGCGTTTCATGGCTACATTTAAAGTTGAACCAGATGAAAACACGCTGCACGGATTCTTCTCACGCGATCTAAAACCCATTCTCACCATCGACTCAGGTGATACCGTTCTCTTCAAGACCATCGACGCGGAATGGGGCCTGGAGAATTTCAACGTCACAATCTTTGACCCCAAGGCCGGTCCACCGCCGCGCAAGACCGCGCACACAAACATCGAAGGGCCGAAGGGCCATGCCTTATGTGGTCCCATTTATATTCGCGGGGCTGAACCCGGCATGACGCTCGCCATTCACATCGAATCCGTTCAACCCGGCAAGTGGGGCTGGACGGTGGGCGGCAAAACATCGGAAGGTGAAGTACTGCACTTATGGGAACTCGATCCCATTCACATGTATGGGCGCAATCAGAACGGTCAGCAAGTTTCGCTCCGTCCGTTCCTGGGTGTGATGGGCATGCCGCCCGCCGAGGCTGGTCAGCATTCCACGCAGCCGCCGCGCGTCACGGGCGGTAACATCGACTGCAAGGAACTGGTGGAAGGCAGCACCCTCTATTTGCCGATCGCGGTCCCAGGTGGATTATTTTCCGCGGGCGATGGACATGCCGCCCAGGGAGATGGTGAAGTGAGCCGAACAGCCATTGAATGCCCGATCGAGGAAGCCAGGCTGACATTCCAGCTTCATCCGGATATGCACATCACAATGCCGCGCGCGTCGACCCGAACCAGCTGGCTGACCTTCGGCTTTGACGAAAGCCTGAACGTTGCCGCACAGACTGCTCTCAATGCCATGCTCGATCTCATGGTCGAGAAGCAGGGTGTCAACCATGCGGACGCTCTTGCACTTGCCAGCGTCGTCGTGGATCTACGCATTACACAGATCGCCAACAAAGTCTTCGGTGTCCATGCGGTGTTGCCGCATACCGGCTGGCGGGCATAAGAAGAAACTTCCGAGAACTTCATCTTCTCGGAAGTTTTTCTCTAAGCCATTTTGATTTCGCGTCTGATCATTAATATCTGATCTCTTAACTCTGCCGCGGCGAGGCGCGGTTTCTCTGCCCGCGCAATCGAACGCGACACGTTGATCAGCATCCCTTTGCCATCGTTGCGCAGGCCTGCCTTCAAAGCCGATTCCAACTCTCCGCCTTGCGCGCCGACGCCTGGAGCCAGGAACCACAAGTCCGGCGCGGCGGACCGGACGCGCTTCAAGGCTTCCACGTGAGTCGCTCCGACGACGAGTCCGATGTTGTTTTTAGTGTTCCATTGCTGGGCGAGTTTCGCGACATGTTCGTAAAGATAGACCGTGGACGGTTGACCATTGACCGTGGTCTGTGGCCCATTGTCTGTCGTCACCCTCAAATCCTGTAAATCGCCCGAACCGGGGTTGGATGTCTTGCATAACAGGAAAACGCCTTTTTCAGAGTTTTGAATGAACGGATCGATCGAGTCTTTCCCCAGATATGGACTCAACGTAATGCAATTTGCGCCGAGAGCCTCAAACGTGGATTTGGCATACGCTTCCGCGGTGGAGGCAATGTCGCCGCGTTTGGCATCCAGGATGACGGGAATCATCGAACCGAGCCGGTGTGATTCGGCCTGTATCGCTTCAATGACCTGCTTGAGTGCCGTCCAGCCTTCGGGGCCAAAGACTTCGAAGAACGCCGCGTTGGGTTTGAATGCCGCAGCGTAGGGCGCGGTCTGCTTGACGAGAGTCACGCAGAAGTCCAGAGCAGAAGCGGGCGAAGGTTCTTTGAGGTCGGAAACGTGCGGGTCGAGTCCAACGCATAAAAGGGAGGAACAGTCATCGACGCGTTTTTCCAGAAAAGAGAAGAAAGATTCCATGTGTCTCCAGTTTGAATGTTTGAAGGCGTTGCCCTGCGACCGAAGGAAGCGGCGAAGGGTTGGAAAGTTTCAACGTTCAAACTTTTCAACCTTTCAACTTGTGACCCTTAGGCTTTGCCTAACACCATTGCCAGCAGCGCCATCCGAACATACAGACCATACTCCATCTGGCGGAAGTACGCGGCGCGCGGGTCGTCATCGAAGTCCACGCTGATCTCGCCGACGCGCGGGAGCGGGTGCATGACGGCCATCTGCTGTTTGGCAGTTTTCATCACGTCGGGGTCGATCACGTACGCACCTTTGACCTTTTCATAATCAGCGGGATCTTCGAAGCGTTCCTTCTGGACGCGCGTGACATACAACACGTCGGTTTCGGGCAAAACCTTTTCGAGCGAACTGAACTCTGCCTGCGGCACGCCTTTCTGTGAGACTTCGTCCATCACTTCCTTCGGCATTCGCAGGATATCCGGTGAGACGTAATTTAACTTAATGCCGCCGAACTGTGAGAGTAAACGCGCCAGTGAATGCACGGTGCGCCCATATTTCAGATCGCCGAGCATCGTGACGTTGAGATTATCGAGCCGCTCCAATTCCTCCATGATGGTGAACGTATCAAGCAATGCCTGGGTGGGATGTTCGCCCGTGCCGTCGCCCGCGTTGATGACCGGTTTGCGCGCCGCCTTCGCCGCGATCGCCGCCGAACCGGTTTCGGGATGACGGAGCACGATCACATCGGCATAGCATTCGAGCGTGCGCACGGTGTCGGTAAGGCTCTCACCCTTCGTCACCGACGAATACTTCACTTCATTGATCGGGATGACTGAGCCGCCGAGCCGCTCCATCGCGGCGGTGAACGATGACGAGGTGCGCGTCGAAGGTTCATAGAAGAGATTTGCCAAAATCTTGCCTTTCAGCAGATCGAACGTCCCGATGCGTTCGACCATGCCGCGCATCTCGTGTGCCACGCCGAAGACGTATTCCAGATCTTCGCGCCTGAACTGTTTGACGGAAATAATGTCCTTGCCATACCACTCGGCAGTTTTGTTCTCGCCAAATGGCAGGTGAGGGTTGAGGGATTGAGTGGGCATTTGTTGTACTCCTTGGGGTTGGTGATTTGTAATTCGGGATTAGAGGACTAGAGAGTAGAGAATTAGAGATTGGAGACTGGAGAGGTGCTTCTCGCGACGGGTGAGGCTGATTCTGTTTCGATAAAGATTTTCCATCTTATTACTATTCGTTGACCAGAAGTGTTGCTTTGTTTTTCAAGCGTAATTCTGAGTTCGGATCGTGACTTGGCAGGTAAATGGTTGGTCGCTCCCTGGCAAAATCCAAAATGTTTTGCATGGTGTTGACCGCCTGATTTGGGTCAGGGCTGACGCCATCGGGAATCTTTCGGAGCAGGTTTTCTTCTGTATAGCTGGTGTCACCAGCAAGGAAATAGTTAATATCTTCCAGCGTAACAAGCACAGAGACATGCGCGGGGGTATGCCCGGGTGTGGGTACAACTTTCACATCGCCCGTTGTGGTGACATTCCACGATCCTTCAAAAGTGCCTACTTTGCCGCTATCAAATTCGATCGGTTGTGGAGAAAACCAGTTCGGCATGCGATGCAACAGGTAGCCATCGATTTGTCCGCGAAAGCCGTGCGCGCGTTGATATTCAGGCATATTCACATGGATGGTACTATGAGGAAAGTCATGCAATCTGCCAGCATGATCGGTGTGCAGATGAGTCAATATGACCCTGGTTACATCATTCGAATCGATCCCCATTTGCTTTAATTGAACGCCAATCTCCTCCTCAGGCTTTACATGAAAGCGCACAGCCAGATTATAGTAAGGATGCCAGCGTGGAAAATAGCCGGGCTCTGAAGTCCGCGCCGTTTCACCTGTATCCACAACAATGACGCCTTCTTTATGTTCGATGACCCACGCATAAATTGGCACGGGCGGTTCCACCCATTCCCTGCCAAATAGGATATTTACCAAACGCTGTGCTCCAGAGCCTTTACCAATGATTTGATTTTGCTTGATCTGAACGGTACCTGTTTGGATTGCGTGAATTTTCATGCTTTGCATACGTTAATCCTTGATTTCCTTCCACTGGATGGGATGGTTTTGTTTGTGAACTTCCCATTCATCGGCGAGGATGGCGTAGTATAAAGAATCCCACCACCGATCTTTGTAGTATCGGTTCTCACGAAACCGTCCCTCCAATTTCATACCCAATTTTTCCAGCACGTGTGCTGAACCAACGTTGTCAGCTACGCAAGCTGCCCAAATGCGATGTACTCCAAAATGACTGAAGCCGAAATCTACGATTGCGCCTGCGGCTTCTGTGGCATAACCCCGATTCCAATGTTTGGGATCCAACTCGTAGCCGATATCGGCCTCGACTGAGTCGAATTGATCCTTGCGGACGCCGCAATTGCCGATCAACAGGTTGTTTGATTTCAATACAATCGCCAGTTGAAATTTGATGCGCGGTTCCTGCTGTTGGTGTGCCAGGAACCAGCCGACAAATTCCTGCACAGCCTCAGGCGTTCTCCCTTTCCAGGCGTTGTAACGCAAATACTGCGGATCGGACTGATATTCCAAAACCCGTTCCCAATCTTCCTTCACAAAATCACGCAGGACTAATCGCTCCGTTTCAAGTTTCATATGTTTCACATTAGAAATTCATGCTTTTCTTGTGCCTGGCTTGACTTCATCGTCAAAACTGACTGTGATAAAAGCATAAAAGTCGAAAGACTTTCCTGCCTCGCGAAAAGTGGCCGTCTGTGGCCGCCTGCCCCCATCTACACGTGATGGATCTGGATAGCGAGGCAGGTTGGCTTTAATTCTCTTTCACGTTCTTTCCATAGCCTTGCTCAACAAGAATCCTTCCATTTTCAAAAGCTGTTCTGCCGCGCAGTACAACCTTTCTTACTTTACCTTTGACCTTCCAGCCTTCGAACGGAGTCCAGCCGCAGCGCGTGAATTGATTTTCCGCTTTGATTTCGTATGCTGCATTTTCGTCGACTTCGATCCACGTTTCGGGTTGTTCGGGAAGGTTGAATATCTTGCGCGGGTTAATATACATTTTTTCAAGAACATGGTTCATGGTTAATCGTCCATCACCTACAGCGGTGAAGAGCAAAGGCAGGATGGTTTCCAGACCCGGAAAGCCTGGTGGGGGATTTTCGGAGTCTTTTTCTGCGAGGGTGTGCGGGGCATGGTCAGTGGCGAAGCAGTCAATGACATCGAGATTTTGCCAGAGTGCCTCAACATCGTCCTTGGTTGCCAATCGTGGTCTTACTTCACTGCGACCGGGACGTCCTTGTGAGATAGCCGGAATATCTTCTTTGGATAAGAACAAATGATGCGGGCACACTTCACATGTGACTTTGAGTCCGCGTTCCTTGGCGGCTTTGATGAGCAGCACTTCCTCTTTTAATGAGATGTGGGCAATATGAACGGGCCTGTCATAAATGGCAGCGAATAAAATCCCGGCTGCCATTGTTCTGGACTCGGAGTGCAGGACAATAGGAGAGTCCCTGGGAAAATTTGTGAAATGCGGCATCCAGAGAGTCATGTCGTCGAGGCGCAGTTCACCGAAGGTTGAGTCGAGGTACATTTTCAGCCCGGCAGCTTTGGATGAAAGTGCTGGGGCGATGTCCGCGTTGTCGGGTCCGGCGCCGAGGAATTGGGCGTAGTCGCAGCGCGCTTTTTTTCTGGCAGCTTCGAGGGCGATTTCAAGAGTCGCGGCATCGAAGATAGGAGGTTTGGTGTTGGGCATGGCCAGGATCATCGTCACGCCGCCCGCGAGTGCGGCCTGCGTGGCAGTATCCCAATCTTCTTTGTGGATTTGCCCAGGTTCGCGCACGTGGACGTGTGGGTCAATCAAGCCAGGGAGTTTGAGCATGGGTCAAGTGTTCCATAGCAGGGTTTGCTTCCTGACAGCGTTGCGACTTTGCTGGGGCTCAGCGTGAAAGGGAGAAGGCATAAAAAAAAGAGCCGCTAAAAGCGACTCTCTGCTTTCTAAAAGCCGAAACAATCGTTCCGAAGGAGTGTTGCGGGAAAAATCGTTTGTGGTGGGGATATCTGTACACTGGGCGGAATTTTACGCCGATTTGAATATGTGTCAAGGTGTAGGGTGAGATATTATCTCGCCCTACGGAGTTGGGGCAGGAAAAGGCTGGGAAATCAGGAGCAGGTTTACCCTGAGCTGGAGGCGGCTTTTCAATCTCATGCTATTCGTCACTGAGGAGTGGCAAGTCACGGGTGTATAATCCCGCACATATTTTGCGCTAGGAGACGGAGAATGGCATATCAAAATGTTAAAGTCCCCGCGGGTGGAGCGAAGATTTCAACCCAGAACGGGAAGTTAAATGTTCCCGATAATCCGATCATTCCATTCGTGGAAGGCGATGGGACGGGGCGTGACATTTGGCGGGCCTCACAGCGGGTATTCGACGCGGCAGTGGAGAAGGCCTACGGCGGTAAACGCAAAATTCATTGGATGGAAGTGTACGCGGGCGAAAAGTCATTCCGGTTATTCCAGAGCTGGCTGCCCGATGAAACGATCGAGGCGTTTAACGAGTTTCTGGTCGGGATTAAAGGCCCGCTTACAACTCCTATCGGAGGCGGCATCCGTTCCTTGAACGTGACTCTCCGCAAATTGCTGGATCTCTATGTTTGCCTGCGGCCGGTGCGGTATTACAATGGTGTGCCTTCGCCTGTAAAACATCCCGAATATGTGGATATGGTGATCTTCCGTGAGAATACGGAGGATATTTATGCAGGTATTGAATTTGCGAATGGCACGGAAGATAATAAGAAATTCAAGGATTTGTTCAAAGAGGCATTCCCGAAGGAATTCGGGAAGATGCGCTTCCCCAACACGTCTGGCATTGGCTTCAAACCTGTCTCTGTAGAAGGGACGGAGCGTCTTGTTCGGGCTGCCATTGCCTGGGCGTTGGTGAACAAACGTAAGAGCGTGAACTTCGTCCATAAAGGCAATATCATGAAGTTCACCGAGGGTGCGTTCAAGGATTGGGGCTACACCCTCGGCAAGCATGAGTTCCGTAACGATGTGGTGACAGAGCGCGAGAGTTGGATTCTTGGTAATAAAGAGAAGAATCCAAATTTGTCTGTGGAAGAGAATGCCAAAATGATCGACCCCGGCTTCGATATGATGTCGCCGGCGCAACGGGGCGAGATCAAAGCGGAAGTGGAAGAGGCTTTAAAGTTGTGGGATACGCATGGAGATGGCAAGTGGAAATCGAAATTGCTGTTGAAAGACTCCATCGCGGATGTGACGCTGCAATTTGTGCTCATCCGCCCGAGGGATTATGACGTCATCGCGACGATGAACTTGAACGGCGACTATCTCTCTGACGCGCTCGCGGCACAGGTCGGCGGGATTGGCATTGCCCCGGGCGCGAATATCAACTATGTGACCGGTCATGCCATCTTCGAAGCCACTCACGGTACGGCGCCGAAGTACGCGGACCTCGATAAGGTGAATCCCGGCTCGGTGATTCTCTCCGGTGAGATGATGCTCCGCTACATAGGTTGGGGTGAGGCGGCCGATCTGATCGTCAAAGGCATGGAAGGCGCGATCGCCGCGAAGACAGTCACGTATGATTTTGCCCGCCTCATGGAGGGCGCGATGGAGGTCAAATGCTCCGAATTCGGCGACGCGATCATCAAATGGATGGATCAGGCGCCCGCAGTGAAAGCGGAAGCCACCACGAAGAACATAGTGGCTAAGAATTCTGCCAAAAAGAAGAAAGTGACAAAGAAAGTAACGACCAGGAAAAAAGTTGTAGCGAAGACAACAGCAAAGACGGCAAGGAAGTAAATAAAAAGTCGGGATAGAAACATCCCGACTTTTTGATTCGTCAAGTTTGTTTTGCAGTTGGTCCCACGCGATTATTGTGACACAGTAATCGGCAGTAACATGCCCATTTGATAATGCATTCTAATCAGGCAGGCAAACTCCAGGTTTTGTCCCGCAGCCGAATCAGAGAATGTATACTCCACCGTTACACTTGCGCCGGGGCCGAGTTGCGCCTGAGGGATAGCCAGCAGCGCGGTCTGTAACGCTGCACCCAGGCTGCCGGCTTCTGAAACCGGCGTACTGATGTTGAAATTGTGACCACGACGGCCCGTATTTGTGATCACGAAAGTATAGGGCACACCGACCTGAAAACTTGTCAATGAGGATTTAATGGTGTTATCCGCCAGCGTGACGTCCACTTGAGTTGCATTGCCGGATGTCGCGGGAGCTTCCGTGGCGGCGGCCTGTGTCGGCGGCTGAGTCGCGGCCACCTCGGTAGGAGGCTGGGTCGCGGCAGACGTAGCACTTCCGCAGGCAGTCACCGACAATAAAGCCAACGCAATGACAAAAACTAAAGAAATTCTTTTCACAGGGTTCTCTCCTTTCGTTGATGGATGACATTGTAGTATTCATCTTTACCCTCATCACAAGACTCTAATCGTCCACTCATGCAGCAGGAGAAAAGAAGCCTATCCCCCTATTCCATGACAATCATCACTAACTGAAATCGGACAAAAACCCTACAATGACTCCAAATCACTGATCCACCTGCAGCATTGGCGCAGGCCGGGCAAGTTTGTTTCGCAGGAGATGAGCTTCATGGAAGTCTATACTCATGATTTGGTCATTTTGGGCACGGGTTTGGCGGGCCTGCGCGCCGCGCTCGAAGCCGCTCAGCAGAGCGTGGGGAAACTGGACATTGCGCTGGTCTCGAAACTTCAATTGATGCGAGCTCATTCCGTCGCGGCAGAGGGCGGTACGGCTGCCGTCCTGCGACAGGATGAAGGCGACAGTTACGAACTCCACGCCTGGGATACGATCAAAGGCTCGGACTTTTTGGCCGACCAGGATGTGGTGGATTTTTTCGTCCACGAGATGCCAAGGGAGATTCTGCAATTGGATCATTGGGGGATTCCCTGGTCGCGACGGGAGGACGGACGCATCGCCCAACGACCCTTTGGCGGGCACACGTTTCCCCGAGCCGTTTTCGCCGCTGACAAAACCGGGCATCTCGAAATGCAGACCCTGTACGATACATTGATGAAGCATACGAACAGAATCAATCGCTACGATGAAGGTTTTGTCACATCCATCATCATCGAAAACAATCGCTTCGCTGGCTTGACGATGATCGACATGATCAACGGTCGCTTTGTTCTGATTCGCGGCAAGGCGTTGATTCTCGCTACAGGCGGCGCGGGTCAAATCTTTGGATTTACGACATATTCAGAAACCGTCACAGGCGATGGACTCGCAATGGCGTATCGCGCGGGACTTCCGCTCAAGGATATGGAGTTCCTCCAATTCCACCCGACGGGATTAATTCCCAGCGGCATTCTGATGACCGAAGCCTGCCGCGGCGAAGGCGGGACGCTGCTCAACAATCAAGGCGAACGTTTCATGAGCAAGTACGCGCCCTCGAAAATGGAACTTGCGCCGCGTGACATGGTCTCGCGTTCAGAGATGACCGAGATCGAAGAAGGACGCGGCTTTCCGGGTCCCGAGGGGTTGGATTACATCCATTTGGATTTGCGTCATCTGGGTAGAGAGAAAATCATTGAAAGACTTCCGCTCATTCGTGAAGTGACGATCAAACACATTGGGCTTGACCCTATCGAAAAGCCGATTCCGATCCGTGCGGTGGCGCATTACACGATGGGCGGTGTGCATACGGATATTAAAGGTCATACACCGGTTGAGAATGTTTGGGCAGCCGGAGAAGTCGCATGCGTCTCACTTCATGGCGCAAACCGGCTTGGCGCAAACTCCACGGCGGAATGCCTGGTGTGGGGCCGAGTCGCGGGTGCCGAAGCCGCACGTTACTGCGCGAACGCGTCAGCCGCGGAAATGCCGAAGAGCACCGACCAGGAATGGGCGAAGATCGAAGCGCTCCTGAGCGGAGGCGAAGGATCATCCACGGGCACCGAAGACCATTACCAGATCCGTAAAGAGTTGCGCAGGAATCTCGATGCAACGATGGGCGTCTTCCGCATGGGCGAGCAAATGGACGCGGGCTTGAAGAAAATCCGTGAACTGAAGGAACGCTACAAACATATTTCGTTGAAGGATAAGAGCCTGCGTTACAACACAGATCTGGCGCGCGCGATTGAAACCGGATTCATGATCGATGTAGCAGAGGTCGCAACCCTCGGTGCGTTGACGCGGACTGAGTCACGCGGCGGTCATGCCCGGCGTGATTTCAAGGTGCGTGATGATGAGAACTGGTTGAAGCATACCATGGCTCATTTCTCCGAGAGCGGACCAAAATTGGATTACAGCCCTGTGAATATCTCCATGTGGAAACCTGTGGAGAGGAAGTATTGATGTTGGATATGGTGGTCGAGTAGTCCCGCGTGATCTTCGCGGGACGTATCGAGACCACATATCGCGTGATGTATGAAAGTGTATGTTTGATGGTTAGTTGCTTCGGTAGTCTCGATACGAGCGAGAAAAGCGCTCGCTCTACTCGACCATCGAAGCAGTAATGATGAAACAAGGAGTTTTATATGAACTCAAACAAACCAACTGCCTACAACAACCGCCTCGGTCTCAAAGGTTGGGTATACGCGGGACGTTATTCCATTGAGCGGTATTTATATCTGGGACATCGCGTCTCGGGCTTGGGCTTGATTGCCTACATGGTGTT
>OELG01000038.1_pt1 | contig 17685 bp, 17 predicted proteins | sample 1503541 | NCBI WGS metagenome assembly OELG01 (sample SAMEA104379617, study PRJEB20068) | metagenome | biome: 1000743; feature: 77; material: 1998 | place: USA | collected 2012 | depth 25 m | reverse complement strand
GTGGCGCGCGGCATCATGTCGTAGTTCAGCGTAATCGTTTCGGCGCCGGCGATATTTTCGGCGCAGATAATACCCATCGCCGAGCCGACATGAGCCAGCATCAGTTTGCCGGTCACATCACCGATCGCCCAGATGCCGGGGACGTTGGTCTGCATCTTCTCGTTGATCTCTACCAGGCCGCGATCGCTAATCTTGACGCCCACCGTTTCGAGTCCCAGCCCTTTGCTGTTCGGCGTGAATGCAGTTGCCACCAACACCTGATCCACATCCAGAGTCCCATCGGGCAGTTTGACCTTGACCTTATCGCCTGAGACGGCGATGCTTTCAAACTTCACATTCGTTTTGATCTTGATGCCAAGTTTGGTCAACTCTTTGGTGAGTTCTTTGCTGATTTCTTCATCCTCACGCGGCAGAATACGCGGCAAAATCTCAATGATCGTGACATCCACACCGTAGGAATTCCAAATGGTTGCGAATTCTGTGCCAATCGAACCACCACCAACAATTACCGCAGACTTCGGAAGTGAATCCTGCATGATCGCTTCGACATAGGTGACAATCTTCTTGCCATCCACTGTCACACCTGGGAGCATCGCTGCGCTCGCGCCGGTGGCAATGATAATATTCTTTGCCTTGAGCTCAGTGACTTTGCCGTCCTTATCGGTAACGGCCACCGTATCTTTTGCCTTGAACTTGGCCTCACCCATAAACACGGGAATATTGTTCTTCCGCATCAAAAAGCCGACGCCTTTCGTCAGGCGGTCGGAGTTGGAGCGCGAACGCTTGAACGCCACACTGTAATCCAGTTTCAGGTTATCGAACGAGAAACCAAAATCCTTGCCGCGCTCACGCAAGGTATGCGCCACTTCCGCATTCTTCAACAACGACTTGGACGGGATACAACCGATATTCAAACATACACCACCCAGCCATTGCTTATCCACAATGGCGGTTTTCTGCTTCAATTGTGACGCACGGATTGCGGTAACGTAGCCTGCTGGTCCGGCGCCAACCACTACAACATCAAAATTTTCTGCCATGAAATAAATCTCCTTTTTATTTTCATCACACAAACCGCATCGTTTCAAGAGAACATAAGCAGCGCGATACTCTAAAACCTTTCATGATACTATCAATACTTCACGATATAATCAATATTTCATAAAAGAACTATGTAACGGCGACTTCAGTCCCTGAATTCGCTAAACAACTCTCGCAATAATTATTGCTCTATTTCTGTGATCGTCTAATAATCTCAATGGGAACAAAAGCCAGTTTATTTTACTACACCGCATGTTTCGCTCCACATCCCGCATTGACAAATTTCTTATTCTGGCGCTCCTGATTTTTATCAGTGCGCTCCTATTTCGGACGGCCTGGGTAGGCGACGACGTATATATCACCTTACGCACAGTTGACAATTTTGTTCATGGTTACGGATTACGCTGGAATATAGCTGAGCGCGTACAATCCTATACTCATCCATTATGGATGTTCATGTTGATTCCCGTCTATGCGGGTACACAGAACGCTTACTTTACCGCGCTCTTTCTCTCTTTTCTTTTTACGGCGCTTACATTCCTGCTTGTTGCCTTTCAGTCAAACGCTCCATTCACACTTCTCCTCTTATCGTTGTCCAAAGCCTTCCTTGATTTCTCCGTTTCAGGTTTGGAAAATCCAGCCACGCATTTTCTTGTGCTCGTTTTTATTTTGATTTTCCTCAAATCGGATCACTGGACTCGGCGGGAAATTTTCCTCCTCAGCCTGATCGTCGCCCTGACGCTTCTCAACCGCATGGACACCGCGCTCTTTTTCATTCCTGCACTGGCATACCTGCTTTATAGACAACCCTCACGCTGGACCATTGGTAGTCTGGCGCTTGGTTTTTTGCCTTTTGTTTTATGGGAGTTATTTTCCCTGTTCTATTACGGATTTCTGTTTCCCAACACTGCCTACGCCAAACTTGGAAATGGGATCTCAAGTATCGATCTAATACGACAGGGTTGGGTCTACTATGTCGATTCTTTTTCGCGCGACCCGGTTACCCTGACTGTCATTATTGCCGGGCTGGCGTTGGTCCTCTGGAAAGGCGGACAAAAAGAACGCCTCGTCGCAATCGGTGTAATCCTCTACTTATGCTACATCGTCAAAATCGGCGGCGATTTCATGAGCGGACGCTTCTTTTCCGCCCCTTTTTTTATCGCCGTCGTGTTGCTCGCGCGCGTATTTGCAAAAACCAGTGTGTACTTGAGAGTCTCAGTTGCTGGTCTGGCCATGCTGATGAGTCTAGCGGCTCCTTATCCATTACTGTTGTTTCGCTCCGATCAACCCGCCTACACCAAGCACGATGAACAAACTGGCATTTACGACGAGCGCGCTTTCTACAAGCAAAGTAGCGGTTTGTTGACCGTCATTAATTCGGATGGCCAGTCCTTAGTGAGTCACCCCTGGAGCGAACAAGGCCTGAACTTGCACGAATTAGGCAGAATCGTCGTACAAAAAGAAAGTGTCGGCTTTACCGGGTATTTTGCCGGCCCAAAAGCTCATATCGTGGACGTTTATGCCATCTGCGATCCGTTGCTTGCACGCCTGCCTACAAAAGATCGGGAAGAATGGCGCATTGGTCATTTCGAGCGGGCGGTGCCACACGGTTACTTCAAAACTCTCCGAACAGGCACGAATTACATCACGGACCCGAACCTGGCCGCATATTATGACAAGTTGTCCACGATCACCCGCGGAGCATTACAAAGCCCCGAACGGCTGCGCGTCATTTGGAAGATGAATACCGGCCAATACGATTATTTGATCGATGAATATTTGAATTCCCTGCAACAACCCTAGCCCAGATTCTTATTCAAAAACTCAAACGTCCGGTCCCAGGCCAGGGAGGCCGCGGCGGAGTCATATTCGGGGCGGTCCGATTCGACGAACCAATGACCAACTTTCGGGTAGAAATGAAGCGTCAGATCCACGCCTGCGTCTTTCAATGCCTGTTCCATCGCGCGCACGTCTTCCTGTGGTTCCCACTCATCCACTTCCGCAAAGTGACCCAGGACCTTTGCTTTCATATTACTGAAGTCCAGGCTGTTGGAGCCGTAAAACAACACGACCGCAGCAACCCCAGACTCATACGCGGCGAGGGCCAACGACCACGCCGCGCCCATCGAAAAACCGACTGCGCTAATGGAATCGCCTGTGCCAAGAGACATCAAATGAGCCTTCGCGGCTTTGACTGTATCGCCCATCAGGTCGAGCTCGCGCTTCTCCAGCAGGGCCTTGGCCTCATCGATCGTATTTGCAATCCGACCCTGATATAGATCGGGCGCCAGCGCGACGAATCCATGCCCGGCAAGTTGATCACAAACCTGCTTGAAGAAAGGCTTGAGTCCCCACCACGCATGCAGAACCAGCACACCTGGGCCGCCCCTCTCAGGGGATGCCACATAGGCATTAACTGATTTCCCATTTACATCAAGCTTGATGTCAGATTTTTGGATGGCCATGATTCACGCTCCTTTTGACCCGATTATATCAGAACGCACGTTCTATTTTAGAGCCAGCGTCTCACGCGTGACTTGTAGCCTGTGTACACCTCTCCAAACTTTTTCTCCAGATACGACTCTTCCTGTTGAATGACGAGCATGTTCATCAGCACGATGAGCAATAGGCACAAGATCAAACCCCAATAAATCCTGAAGATCAGCGGAAAGCCTGCCAGTAAGCAAACAAATCCGAGATAGATCGGGTTGCGCGAAAAGCGATACGGTCCGCTGGTGACGATCGCACTCACCTGCCCATGCGGGTCAAGCGTGGTGCGCGCCCGCATAAAGCGACTCGCCGCGCTGATGGTCAGCCCCAGCCCGATCAGGACGAGTCCATAGCCAACCCATTCCAGGACTTTCGGAAAAACAAAAGGCAAGGGCCACAGCTTATTCAGGAAGAAAGCCGCCAGCACATGCAGAGAAACTAATACAGGCGGATGAATTTTTACCGCGGAGTGGTCTTTCGGATGATCCATCATGCACACACCTTACTTTCTGCCCAATACATACCAGACCTCCATCTCACCCTTCCCTTTCACGGTAATGGGTTTTTGTGGCTCGCACAAAAATTCGTCCTTAATAAGCTCATAGGTATTGCGCGTGATTTGAATCACGTTGCTCGTGCCGTGCGATTCCATACGGCTGGCCGTATTCACGGCATCGCCCCAGAGATCGTAAGCAAACTTTTTCTGCCCGATCACCCCTGCAATTACGGGACCAGAATTGATGCCGATCCGAAAGGCGAGTGTTCGCCCATTGAAATCGCGATCTTTTACATAGTCCAGAATCTCCAATGCCATTTGAGTGACGGCCTGGGCATGGTCGGCGCGCGCCCGCGGGATTCCGCTGGCCACCATGTAGCAATCGCCAATCGTTTTTATTTTTTCGAGTTTGTGCTTGTCGGCCAGCACATCAAAACGTGAAAAGACCTCGTTGAGCAGATTCACCAGTTCCACCGGGCTCATGCTGGCAGACATCGGCGTGAAATTGACCACATCCGCGAACAGGATGCTGGCTCCCTCGAAGGCGTCTGCAATCACGCGGTTCTCATTGCGTAAAATGTTGGCGATCTCGCGTGGCAGAATGTTGAGGAGTAACGTGTCGGATTGTTCCTGGTATTGATTCCGCTGAATCACAAACAGTTGAACGATGACCAAAACGAAGACCGAAATCCCACAGACGTTGAATAAAACCATGCCGTTTTGCATGTTCGCCGGGAGCGTATTGACCTGGCCCAGCGCATCCGCCAGGTAGGAAGCCGCGACCACCAGCACCAGGAATAATACAGCCCAATAAACCGTGTGGCGCGGCGAACTCAGGATCGGCGACAACAAAGGTGTGATCAGGATCCAAATGATCAACATACCCGAATCCTGCACCCCGCCCAGTAGAACGGTAGCAGCGAAATTTGTAATGATTAGTCCAATAAAGTTGAAGTACACCCAGAACGCCAGCGAAGATCGACTTTTGATAAAGAGAATCGTGCCGATAAAAAGCCAGGCCGCCAGGATGAAGAATGTCCATCCGGCCTGGGGCTCGCCATCCAAATAGACCGGTATGCCCAATACTAGCGAAAAGAAAATTCCCATCGCGGAGGCCATAATCCCAATCGTGGTACGGAGACGGATGATCTCCTCCTGCGCAGGCTTGATGCGATTTGCCCATGTGAAGAATTGAAGAGTTATTTTGTTGAACATCTACCGCCTCAATCGATCTGATCTTCAGAATCCCACACCAAAAATTGGAAAAGTCCCTATGCCCAATTCTCCAATGTCTCTTTGACTTTCGCCAAAAACCAATCCGCAGACGCGCCGTCGAGAATTCGATGATCAAACACAAACGACAGATAGACCATCGGGCGGATGGCGATCGCGTCATCAATGACGATGACGCGCTTCTGCATCGCGCCCACGCCCAGAATTCCACACTGAGGCTGGTTGATAACGGGAAACGCGAACAACGAGCCACTCACGCCGTGATTCGTCAGCGTGAAAGTCCCGCCCTTCACGTCGTCAGGCCGGAGTTTCTTCGCGCGGGCGCGGCTTGCCAGCTCATTGACCGCGCGCGCCATCGCCAGCAGGGACAGATTATCCGCGCCCTTGATCACTGGGACGATCAGACCCTCCTCCCCCAATGAAGTGGCCATGCCGATATTGACTGACTTATGAATCAGTACACCCTCATCGCTCCATGAGGAATTGACCAGCGGGTAATTTTTCAACCCAGCCACGATCGCCATCATAAAGTACGCCGTATACGTCAGGTTGACGCCATCGCGTCCAAAGATGTCTTTATTTGCAGAGCGATGTTTTGCCACGCGCGACATATCGGCTTCCATTACGGTCAGCACATGCGGCGACGTATGCTTGGACATTACCATATGTTCGGCGATTTGTTTTCTTATAACCGTGTGTTTGATTAAATGATCACCGACAATCGGAGCAATCACAGGTCGATGCGGGCGGCTGAGCGCAGAGGTCTGTGGCCTGTCATCACCGACACCAGCCTGGATTGTGCTTCCCATCCGTTGTTTTTCTCCATCCACAAACGCCAGCACATCATTCTTTGTAATCCGTCCATTTAGCCCCGTGCCGGTCACATGTTGTAAATTGACTCCATGCTCTACGGCGATTTTTGCAACCACGGGAGAGATAAAACCAAGGTCCTTGTTGACGGTCTGCTGTTGATCGTTGGTGGTTGAGGCTTGATTCTGAACAGCCTCAGGCTGAGGCTTAACGGGTGCAGATTTTTCACTGCCTGCCGCCGACTGTTCATTGTCAACCGCCTCGCCAGGTTTCCCAATAAATGCCAAGATTGTCCCTACTTTTGCAGGCGCGCCTTCTTCCGCAACAATCTTCAACACAGTTCCACTGGCAGGTGCAGGAATTTCCGTATCCACTTTATCGGTATTGACCTCCAGAAGCGGTTCCAATTCATTAACCGAATCACCTTCCTTCTTGAGCCACTTAATGACTGTTACCTCTTCAACCCCTTCGCCAAGCAATGGGACAAGTACTTTTGTTGCCATGTATATCTCCAGAGTAGTAAGTGATCAGTAATCAGTCATCAGGGTCTTTGTCGCCGGAATCCGTGATATAGACTAGAGCGTCCTCACGCACGCTGTGCGGCGGCTCACCGCAGAACATTTCGGCTTTATCCATCATGCCGTTGAGCATACGCCCGATTTCAAGGCATTTCTCCATCAGCGATGCGCGCGTTTTCTGATCAATGTAGCTATTCTCCAATGCAGTTTCTATCCAGTGTTGAGTTTCCATTTGCTCCCCATCTGCATCCGTTAATTTGCTGATAAAGTGCTTTACATACCTGCATTTTGCCCACGCTTCAGCCAGATTTGCTCCAATGGAGCGAGATGAACGGCGGATTTGGTCAGTTAATGAAAACCTCTCGTCTTTCGGAAACGACACCGTAATATTCTTTATGTCGCGTTGTAACTGGCGGCTTTTCTCGTACACAATTAAATCACGAAAACTATCTGCATGCTTCAACGCACTCACATTCATCTCCTTTTATTGCTTACTATTCACTCGCAACTGATGACTGTTTACTGACAACTGTTCACTAATAACTGATTGCTATTCACTTGATCACTGGATACAGCCCCGGGTCGACCTCGTGCATGATTTCATACACCGCATCGAAAACGGTTTCGCTATTCGGTTTCGACCAATAATCTCCATCCGATCCATACGCAGGACGATGTGCTTTGCCAGATAAAGTTTTCGCAGGTGAGTCTAAATGGAAATAACCGCCTTGTTCCTCGAGGACCGCCTGCATCATGCAGGCCGTTGTCCCACCAGGAACATCCTCATCTACGAACACGACCCGGTTGGTTTTCTTCAATGATTCAACAATCCGGCCGTGAATATCAAACGGCAGCAGCGATTGTACATCGATCACTTCGACTTGAATCCCGGCCTTCGATAACTTATCCGCGGCGTCCAGCACAATGCGGCAGCAGGCGCCATACGTTACAATCGTAACATCGTTCCCTTCGCGAATCACTTCAGGCACACCGAGCGGAACCGTGAACTCACCGATGTTATCCGGCAGGCGTTCCTTCACACGATAACCGTTCAAGACTTCCACAATGACAGCCGGCTCATCCGCTTTCAACAAGGTGTTATAAAAACCAGCCGCGCGGGTCATATCACGCGGGACGAGTATATTCACACCACGCACAAGATTCATGATACCCGACATCAATGAGCCTGAATGCCAGATACCCTCCAGCCGATGTCCACGCGTGCGGACGATCACCGGCGCACTCTGACCGCCCACCGTGCGCCAGTGCAATGTCGCCAGATCATCGGACATGACTTGCAGCGCGTACAACAAATAATCGAGATATTGAATTTCACAGATCGGGCGCAAGCCGCGCATCGCCATGCCGATGGCCTGCCCCAGAATCGTCGCTTCACGAATGCCGGTGTCGGTGACACGCAGTGCGCCGTATTTTTCCTGCATCCCCTTGAAACCCTGGTTTACATCACCGAGAAACCCCACATCTTCACCGAACGCGATCACGCGCGGATCACGTCCCAGGATCGCATCGAAGGCGGCGTTCATGATCTCAAAGCCCATCACCGTCGGAGAGGTTTCAGAGTAGATCGGCTTCACTTCTTTCACCGCGACCGCCGTCCCGTTGTAAAGATGCGAACCATATCGTTCAACGTTCAGCGCGTCGTTTTCATTTTTCCATTGGATCAAGACGTCCTTGGATGGATTCGCTTCGAGACGCAGAACCCGTAACGCTTCATGCACGGCGGTGTGGATATCCCGCCTCAACGGCGCCGGGAGGCTTGCCAGTCGGTCCCGAATCAGGCTCAACGCCGAGGCCTGATTCGAAGTGCTGACGATTTCGTCCAGCATATCCATGACCGTGTCTCGTTCATCAAGAATCGGCGCCAGATAGGAGTCCCAGGCGCGCTTGCGCACATTCTCGACAATGGCGTAATCTTCGTTTTCCCAATTCGCGAAATCTTTTTCCGTTGCAACCTTTTGTTCGAACAGCCACTCCTTCATCTTGCGGAGGCAATCGAACTCTTCTTCGAATCTCAATCGTTCAGGCGATTTGTATCGCTCATGGGAACCGCTTGTGCTATGTCCCTGCGGCTGCGTGACATCACAGACATGTACCAACGCCGGGACATGATCTTGACGTGCCACCTCTGCTGCAGATGCAAATGTTTTGAACAGCGACGGATAATCCCAACCGCGCACTTGATACAGATCGAAACCATCGCCGGTTTTGTCCTTCCTCTGAAAGCCTTTCAAGATTTCGTAAATATTTCCCTTGACCATCTGATACCGATTCGGCACGGAAATACCATATCCGTCATCGTAAATTATGATGACTGCGGGCGCTTGCAGCACCCCAATGGCATTGACCGACTCCCAAAACAGACCTTCAGCAGTAGAGGCGTTGCCAATCGATGCCCAAGTCACTTCAACGCCGTTATTGGAAAACTCTTTGAATTGCTTTAATTCCTCAACCCCTCGATATATGACCGAAGCATACGCCAACCCCACGGCGCGCGGCATTTGTGCGCCCGTCGGGGAGACGTCTTCCGCTACGTTATACATCTCCATCTGGTTGCGCCACGAGCCATCTGCCTTGATAAAGCGCGACCCGAAATGCGCATTCATCGAACGCCCGCCCGTGGAGGGCTCATGTTCGAGATCGGCGTGGGCATACAACTGCGCAAAAAATTCCTGGATGCTCATGCTGTTAAGCATAAACATCCAGGTCTGGTCACGGTAATATCCTGAGCGCCAGTCGCCTTTTTGAAAGGCGTGAGCGATTGCAAGGTTGGCAAGCTCCTTACCGTCGCCAAAGATGCCAAACTTGGCCTTGCCGCTCAATACTTCTCGTCTACCAATTATCGAAGCCTGCCTGCTCTGATAGGCCAGGCGATAATCCCGGATCAGGTCTTCTTTTTCAAGGGGAAGCGCAACAGAACTTTTTGTCCTGAGCATATCTCTCTCCTGAATTGCTGGATTAGAGAATTATAACAAAAGGCAATGGTGTGCCGCGACCGTTCACCAATGCAACTTCATCATACCTTGAATCAATTAACCTGAGCTTGGAATCAACAAAAGACCGAAACCGCCCTCAAATCTTACTCCACCTTCAGCCGCTTGCTGAGGTCCCGCAGTTGAGTGTAAGTAATTGGTTTTACCAGCACGAGGTTCGCCATCTTTCGATAACGCTCTGCCTGTACGCCATCGGCTGTGGCAATGATCACCCGGGTTTTATCCAACCTTTGGTCCTCCCGGATCTGCTTGAGCAAAGTCGATCCGTCCACAAAGGGCAGGTGCATATCCAGCATGATGATATTCGGAACGATTTCCTTCAGGCGTTCCTGAGCCGCTCTGCCATCCCGAATCGTTTCCACCTCATAATCGGACGCACGCAAAGCCTCAGAAAAAATTTCCGAGAGGTCCATATCATCTTCAATCACTACGGCAAAGTTCTTTGACATTTTTTTATCCTTTTACTTCTAATGTGATAGGGCTACAAATAACGTAGTGCGCCGGCTGGATTCTAGCATAATCGCCTGTTGATACATACCTGCTATACTTACAGCATGCTACCAATTATCCAAAATCAGCCGCCGCCGAATGTCATTGATCTCGGGCTCGGCGACCCCCCTCTCTCACTGCTGCCCCTGGAATTGATCCGCGATTCGGCACAGAGACAACTGACACGCGATGATCATTCCTTTCTACAGTACGGCGCAGAACAAGGCGACGGTCACTTTCTCCATGCCCTGGCGGACTTTTTATCCAAAGGCTATGGCTTCGAAGCCGGGCCCGAAAGCCTGTTCGTTACGAACGGTATCTCAAAATCCCTGGATTTGATCTGTACGCTCTTCACCCGGGCCGGCGACACCATCTTTGTGGAGGAGCCGACATATTTTCTCGCGCTTAGAATCTTTGCGGATCACCAGCTGAACGTAATTTCCATCGATACGGACGAAAACGGGCTCGACCCCGCCTCGGTCGAGGAGAAACTGGCTGAATCCCGTCCGAAATTCCTTTATCTCATCCCAACCTTCCACAACCCAACCGGAACAACGCTGACTCCGGAACGGCGCCACCGACTAGTAGGACTGGCAAAAGAGCATAATTTTCTGATCGTGGCAGATGAGGTCTATCACCTGCTGAGTTATTCAGAACAGCCGCCCCAATCCTTTGCATACCATACAGAGTATGAAAACATCCTTTCGCTGGGATCCTTCTCGAAAATCCTTGCGCCCGGTCTGCGGCTGGGATGGCTGCAGGCTCACCCAAATACGATCAAACGCTTCACCGCCTGCGGTCTGCTGGATAGCGGCGGAGGGCTGAATCCATTCACATCGGCCATGATATGCGACGTCATCGAATCAGGCGGCCTGGAGGGCAACATAAACAGACTGATCGAAATCTACCGTTCGCGATTAAAAATCCTGAATAGCGCCTTACAGCAACATCTGCCTCAATTACGATACCGGATTCCGGGCGGAGGGTATTTCATCTGGCTTGCGCTGCCAGAGCATATCAACTCCAGCGACCTTCGCCACAAAGCGCGGGCCTTCAATGTAGACTTCCGCCCGGGCACGCTTTTCTCCAGCCGAAAAGGATTGGAAAACCATGTGCGTTTGTGCTTCATCCATTATGAGGAGGAAGAGATCAGCGAAGGTGTTCTGAGGCTGAAGGAATGTCTGTTGGATGCACAATAATTTCCACGGTATCAAAAAATCCCCGGGATTCTCATCCCGGGGATTTTTGTCAGAGTCACAGCCAATTAGTTGAGGACGACGACGTTGGCCGCCTGAAGACCCTTGGGGCCCTGTTCAACTGTGAACTCGACCTTCTGGCCTTCCTGCAGATTCTTGAAACCATCGCCTTGAATGGCGGAGAAGTGTACGAATACATCTGCGCCGCTCTCGCGGGCGATGAAGCCGTAACCCTTGGTTCCATTGAACCACTTGACTGTACCGTTGATACGTTCCGACATTTTGCCTCCTTATGGCAAGTAAAAAATTTTTGGAGGGTACTCATTGGGTATTGCATCGGATTCCGCCTCAACGGCGTAAAACAAATCGGCTCACGGACGATCCGTGAGCCAACCTGGTACTTCCAAAGCAAACTACTGGTATCCTACGGCCGCAAGGATAACATGAGCTGGAAAATGTGTCAACGAATTTGAGAAAATTCAGTCTGCGTGCCCTACGGAACCGGCCTTGCCCTTCTGCGCTTCAGCAGTCTTTGAATTCGATAATGTTGCTCGCGAGAGAGAGGAAACAACCAGGCCAGGATGACTGTGCCCGAAAGCATCACTGCCCCAAAGGGCGAAACCAACAACCGGATCATGGATAAGGCCGAATCGCTTTGCATGAATTGCACAACACCGTCTGGCGGAGTCACATATCCCGACCAGCCTAATGCCTGCAAAGTTATGAAGATTACCAGCGCGCCCGCCAACTTGCGGATGAGGGTGCGGATGCCGTAGAAGATGCCCTCCTGTCGGCGGCCTGTGCGCAGTTCGTCCCACTCGATCACATCGGCAAACAGTGAATCAGGCAGGGTGTAGGCCGCCGAAACACCAATCCCTGCCAGGGCAGCGATGATGAGCAGATAATTCGTCTGGCCTGGTTGAATGGTATAAACCAGAAAGGTCACGACTACCCAGAATGTCATGCCGCAGGCATAAGCCTCGCGTTTGTTGCGCACCTTTGAAAGCCACACCCAAAACGGGACAAATACAATACAAATCAGCATCAATATCCCGAAGAAAGCCGATTCGTAGGCAAGATCAAAGCCAAACAGGCGAATCGACGCGAGTAAATCCCCTTTTGCGACCCAATATAATAGGAAGTATGGGAACGTCACCGCAACCATATCCACTGCCGACCAATTGAGCATGTGGAGGCCAACCGCGTAGCGGAACGGTATGTTCTTCCAGGCTGTTTTTAGGGTTTCCAGAAAAGGTATGCTTTGTTGTTGTTCGGGTGTCGATGTCTCTTTGATGAAAAGCCCGATCAAAAGGAGCGGTATCGCGCCGATCGCGCCGAAGATCATCCCAACAGTCATGAAGCCCTGCTGCTGCGAACCTCCGGCCCGGATCACAAGGTCCACAATGGAAGGCGCGGCAATGACCATGGACAACGCTCCCACTAATTGAAAGAATGAACGGAAACTGGTCAGCGATGTACGTTCATCATAATCGGGTGTCAGTTCCGGCGTCAGAGACATGAACGGGACAGACACCAGCGTTGTGAAGGTGTCGGAGATCATGAAAGACAGGGTCACATACGTCACCAAGGCGAGCGAGTTGTCCCAATTCGGGGCCGACCAGAGAATCACGAAACTCAAACCAAACGGTATCGCAAACCACAACAAAAACGGCCTTCGCCGTCCCCATTTCGTCTGCAATCTGTCGCTGATCAGGCCGATGATGGGATCATTGACCGCATCCCACACGATGCCAATCAGAGCCCCAAAGGAAGCCAGACGCGGCTCAAGGCCAACGACGTCCGTAAGATAAATTGCATAAAAGATCGAACGCATCATACCGATGCTTGAGATTCCCCAGTCACCGGATCCATACAAGAGTTTCACCCAGAAGGGCAGTCGTTTTTCGGAATTGTTCATGTGGTTTGCAGATACTGGTGCAACATAGTTATAGAACAAGTGAGCCCGCAAAAAGTGACGGAACTTTGGCGGGCTGGTTTATTGATACATCCGTGGTTATAATCACTGCACCAGGATCATATCGTGAAAGCCGCCCCGAATAAAACAATCGCAGACAAACTCAAATCGCTCGGCGTCAAAACGGGAACGGCGCATCTCGCGCCGCCGAAGCCTGACTCCAATTCCATCGAGTCGGTCGTGGCCGGGAATTTCGTTGTCACCCCGCGCGGGGACGTATTTACCGCGGAACAAATGTATCCCTCTGAATATATTTATGGCTCGACTCCGTTGCTTTCTTCCTGTCCGCGTTTCTTCATCTCGCAATGGGCCAACGATCCACAAATCTCCAGCCTCGATATCTCAAAATTCGCCTTCCTCGATACGGAAACATCCGGTCTCTCCGGCGGTACAGGGACCTATGCCTTTCTCGTTGGTGCCGCGCGTTTTATCGAAGATAAATTCGTCCTGCAACAATTCTTCATGCGCGACCCTGCCGAAGAACCCGCGTTGCTGGAAGGGTTGGCAAATTTTCTGGCGCCATGCGAGGCCCTGGTCACCTTCAACGGCAAGGCTTTCGATGCGCCCCTGCTGACCACGCGCTACCGTATGCATCAGATCCCCAACCCCTATCAAGGTTATTCCCATCTCGATTTGCTTCCCCTGGCCCGCAGGCTCTGGCGCGACCGGCTCGAATCGCGCGCGCTAAAATATCTTGAGGAGCACGTGTTGGGGTTAACTCGCTCTGCAGAGGAAGTTCCGGGTTATGAGATCCCCTGGCTGTATTTCGATTATCTGCGCAGTGGGGATGCACGTCCACTGGCAGGCGTGTTTTATCACAACGCCATGGATGTCGTGGCAATGGCCGCACTGCTCACCCACATGAACGAGACGTTACAAAATCCTTTCGACGGCCGGGTGCAGCATGGACTCGATTTCATCGCCCTGGGCAAACTTTTCGAAGACCTCGGTCATTGGGATGAAGCCGCGCGTCTGTTCGAGCGTGGACTAGAGTCCGGGTTGGACGAAGCCGACTTCGGGGTCGCGACGAGGCGCTTATCCATCCTGCAAAAGAAACGCGGCGACTTAGGCGAAGCGATCCGCTGGTGGGAGCTGGCCGCGCAGCAGGGTCATCTGTATGCCTTTATTGAACTCGCCAAGCATTACGAGCACAAAATGCGCGATATGGAGTCTGCCTTGAAGTGGACGGGCCGGGCCCGGAAACAGGTCGAGGAGATTGACCTGCCTGCTTATGCCCGCCGGTTTTGGATTGCGGAAATCGAACGTCGTATGGAGAGACTGAAACGAAAAGCGGGTATATAATTGAAATAAAAGATTGAGGAGGAGTGACTATGAATATTTCCATTTCGCAGGTACAAGGCAAGGTTCCTGTGACAGTGGTCAAAATCGAGGGCCAACTGGATGGTCAAACCTACCAGGACTTGATCAACAGGGCCAGAGACGCCTACCAGGCAGGCTGGCGCGACTTTCTGATAGACATGTCGGATCTGACATACATCAGCAGTGCAGGGCTGGTGGCGCTGCACAGCCTGGCGCTGATGTTGAAAGGCGAGGAACTGCCCGATACAGAGGCGGGCTGGTCAGCGTTTCGCTCCATGGCGAAGACAAGTGGAGCGGGCCGGCAGATACACATCAAACTGCTCAACCCGCGCAGCGAAGTAAGCAGTGTGTTGGATATGGTTGGGTTCACCTCCGTTTTTGATATCTTCACCGATCTCGACGAAGCGGTGAAATCGTTTTAAGGTATGAAAGCGATATGGCAAATCGCCATGTCGCTTTTTGATTTAATGGAGAAGCCATGAAACGCAGTAACCTTGGGAATTGGTTCATTATCCTGCTGGTTTTAGTTACGATCGGGGTCTGGCTGGTCTTTCCACCGGTGAATGACGGGCGTGAGAATTTTGTGCGCCAGTATGCTGGCGAGATAATTGGCTCGGTCAACATTGTGCTGATGGCGTGTTCGCTGTTCATTGCGGCGCGTCCCAAATGGGCCGAAAAATATTTTGGCGGGCTGGATAAAATGTACGTAACGCACCGCCATACCTCCACCGCCGCATTTCTGTTGATCTTCGTCCATATTCTCACTGTTCCCATTTCAGCGCATTGGGCGTTGGGGAACTATCTCGCCGTGATCGCCGCCACCGGCATTGTGACTCTTGCATTGCTCACCCTCGCGCCGCGCATTCCATACCTGAACAAATTAACCGGTGGCACCTACGAAGGCTGGAAGAATCTCAAAAAATACATCGGCATCTTTTTTATCGTCGGGTATGTTCATCCATTTTTGATCGCACATCCGCTCAGCGCGATCATCGCCATCAGCTTTGTACAGATATTTTCTATCATCGGCGCGATATCCTATCTATATGCCGCTGAGTGGAGCAACTTCACAAAATATTTTGGCACACTCCTGGTACTGGGACTCTCCATCTACCTGACCACACGCAACATTAATGACACCCTGGGCGCCTTCGCCATCAGCGGCATATGGATTTTTCTTGCCGCGGGCGTAATCGCGTTCTTGTATGTGACGTTCTCCAGGTATTTTTTCAAGAAATACCTGCCTTATGCGGTTGAAGCAGTAAAGCATCCAAACCAATCCACCACAGAAGTTACGCTACGCGCCAAAAAAGAGCCAATCAAAAAACAACGCGCGGGACAATTCCTCTTCGTGCGCTTTCCCGGCGACCCGGCTTTGAACGAATCGCATCCCTTCACCATCTCCAGCGGGCCTCCCGAGGATGTTTTGCGGCTCACCATCAAGGCCAGCGGGGACTTCACCCGGGATTTATTTGCCAGACTGAGACCCGGAATGGATGCAATCGTGGAAGGCGCGCATGGCATGTTCGACCACAAGACGGGCGGGCAAAAACAGATCTGGATTGCCGGCGGCATCGGTCTGACGCCGTTCCTTTCCTTCCTCCGCGACATGGATGGCTCGCTCAGCCAGGATGTTGATTTTTATTACACGGTCCGTCACAAGGAAGAAGCGTTGTTCACTGAGGAGATCGACGCCGCGGCGAAGAAGAATCCGCGCTTGAAGCCACATGTGCGCTTTTCAGCAACGGATGGTTCGCTGACGATTGATGACATTGTCAAAAACGCCGGCGGCTCTCTGAAGGAACATCATATTTACCTGTGTGGCCCGCTTCCGATGATACAGGCGTTCGAGCAAAAATTCTTGGCGCTGGGCGTTCCACCCGGGAACATCCATTTCGAGGAATTCAACTTTCGTTAGAACAGGAGCATTCTATCTATGGAACTTATCGTCTCGATTCAACCGGCAGAAGAACCCATTGCCATTATGCAGATTAAAGGCGACATCAATGCTTCCAACTTTTTGGAAGTTGTCAACAAGGCGCAGGAACTGTACAACAACCCCGCTCATAATTTGATCATCGATTTAAGCGAAGTCACCTCGGTGAGCACCACGGGGCTGGTGGCGCTGCACAAAATTGCCCTGGTTTATAGCGGTGTCCCACAGGAAATGGATCAGGATGCAGCCACAAAAGACAAGCGGCCCGATTTCACCCATAGCAGCAACGCCCGTAAATATGTCAAACTTCTAAGCCCGCAACCCGAAGTGGATAAAGCTCTTGAAAAGGCGGGTATGAAGCTTTTCTTCAAAGTATTTAAAGATCTTGAAAGTGCGATCGAATCATTCTAAATTCCTGTAGAGGCCTGCATGTATAGAAGATATCGGGATTACCGGCAACGCCGCCGTCGGAATACAGAGCGTCGTCCACGCTCCATCTTGAAGCGCCCCGGCGTACAGATAGCCATTTTGATCATTGTGGCGTTGATCATTTACCTCATCCTGCAAAGCGGTGGAGGTGGCAACAGCCTGCCGCACGGAATGGGTGCAGAGGGAATTTCCATCCACTATCCAACCCACGCGCTCATTCTCCACGTCCGGCCGGCCCTTTAGAGGAAATGGCATGAAATCCAGGCTGCAACCTTGATTTCGCTTGCAGGGACAGATGGCAAACGAAGACCGCACCTGGGCTGATTATTACCAAAAGACACAGGGACGCGAACCCCGTCCGTTGTTGACCGACGTTTTGAACTCGTTTGCAAAAGATACTCCCCGGGCCTCGCTCCATGCCATTGACCTTGGATGTGGCGATGGCACCGAGACCATCGCTTTGCTGAGGCGCGGCTGGAGCGTCCTTGCTATTGACAGCGAACCGGAGGCGATCAGGCGGCTGCTGGAAAAAGTACCGAAAGAGGGCCAGATCCATTTGCAAACGCAGGTGGCACGCTTCGAAGAGCTGAGCCTGCCCTCCGCAGACCTGATCCATGCCAGTTTTAGCCTTCCGTTTTGCCATCCAAAATACTTTTCCGAGTTTTGGGACAAGATTACAAACGCCATAAAACCGGGCGGGCGTTTCGCAGGTCAATTCTTTGGCGTCAGAGACTCATGGGC
>OELG01000661.1_pt1 | contig 17728 bp, 17 predicted proteins | sample 1503541 | NCBI WGS metagenome assembly OELG01 (sample SAMEA104379617, study PRJEB20068) | metagenome | biome: 1000743; feature: 77; material: 1998 | place: USA | collected 2012 | depth 25 m | reverse complement strand
CTCTAACACAATGCTGGGGATTGCTTCGTCGCCTGTCGGCTCTTCGCAATGACGGGGAGGTTACCATGACCAGCAAAACACTAAATTGGGGATTACTCTCTACAGCACGCATCAACCATGCGTTGATCCCGCCTTTACGGGTTTCAAAACGGAATCGTCTTCTTGCCGTCGGTTCACGTTCACAAGAGTCGGCTGACCAATATGCCCGTGAATGGAAAATCCCGCGTGCGCTTGGTTCCTACGAGTCGCTGCTTGCTGACCCGGAAATCGACGTAATTTATAACCCGTTGCCGAATCATCTGCACGCCGAATGGACGATCAAAGCAGTGGAGGCGGGCAAGCATGTTTTATGTGAAAAGCCACTGGCTCTGAGTGTAGAGGAAGTGGACGCAATCCACGCTGCTGCGCGCAAGCATGGACGCGTCGTTGCGGAGGCTTTCATGTACCGTCATCATCCCCAAACATGGAAGGTGCAGGAGCTCGTCAAAAACGGTTCACTCGGTACCTTGAAACTGATTCGCGGATCCTTTAACTATGTTCTCAGGGGCGAGGGCAACGTGCGCTTGAAGCCGGAGTGGGGAGGTGGGAGCATATGGGACGTGGGCTGCTATCCGATCAGTTACACGCGGACTGTCCTCGCCGAGGCCCCGCTCGAAGTATTTGGCTGGCAGGTTACGGGGCCAACGGGAATCGATGAGACGTTCGTTGGGCAGATGCGATTCGAGAACGATGTCCACGCGCAGTTTGATTCCAGTTTTGTGATACCGTTCCATACCTTCATGGAAATTATCGGCAGTGAAGGGACGTTGAACATCCCAAATCCATTCAAACCAGGCGTGGAGGAAAAACTCTACCTGACACGGGCTAATAAGGTTGAGACCATCAAGATCAGGGGCCAGGAGTTGTACATCGGCGAAGTGGAGGACATAGCCGACGCGATATTGCTTGGGAAAGATTCTCTCGTCTCGTTGAGTGACAGCCGTGACAATGTGGCGGTGATTTGTGGATTTTTGGAATCGGCCCGTCTAGGCAAGCCCGTTTCCATCAAGCCTGACAGCCGTTAAGTGAAAGCAGGTTACATGTAACTAGACAATCCCGCAGCACTCGACTACACTTGCAACATTCTTTTTCGGAGGCTCCCCTTATGGATTTGCAAACTAGAGACGATGCCGTTGTCCGACGTATTATGGCGGTGGCTGATCGTGTTGCAGACGTCAAGGCAAACGACCTTTATTTCTACAATCAACCTGTTGAAGAACTACTCCCCGGAATGCGTGTGCGTGTGCGCGGCCGTGAGATGGGGATGTACGCTTCGTACAGTTATCTCGGGTTGATCAATCACCCGCGCATCAACGAAGCTGCAAAGAAAGCCGTGGATAAATTTGGCACAGGCACGAACGGAGTGCGCACGCTGGCTGGGACCTTGACTCTTCATAGTGAATTGGAAGAGACAATTGCGAATTTCAAACATGCGGAAGCCGCCATTACCTACTCGTCGGGCTATGTCACAAACCTGACCGTGGTCTCGACGATGATGGGCCGCGGCGATTATGTCTTTTCGGACAAATTGAATCACGCTTCGATCGTGGATGGATGTTTGATGTCTGGTGCGGAGTTCCGTCGCTTCCGCCACAATGATATGGAACATCTCGAAGGACTGCTAAAAAATGCGCCGGCTGATGTTGCCAAATTGGTGATCGCTGATTCCGTCTTCAGTATGGACGGCGATATCATTGATTTGCCGAAAATGGTAGAGTTATGCAAGACTTATCATGCCTGGTTAATGATCGATGAGGCCCATTCGGTGGGTGTGCTTGGTGATAAGGGCACAGGTATCGAAGAACATTTCGATCTGTATGGCGCAATCGATATTAAGATGGGCACGTTGAGCAAGACCATTCCCTCCGTCGGCGGATATGTTGCGGCGAGCAAGGATATTATCACATACCTGCGTCACTCGAGCCGGGCGTATATCTTCTCGGCTGCGCTTCCGCCGGCCCAGGCTGCTGCTGCGAATGAAGCTTTCAAAGTGATCCTGGATGAGCCTTGGCGCGTCGTGCGTCTCAATGAAAATACCAGGCAATTCATTAGCGGGCTTAAAAGCATGGGCTTCGACACCCTGTTAACAGAGACAGCGATTGTCCCGGTATTGTGCGGTGATGATGATACCGCTTTTGCAATGACCCGCGAAGCGCAACATAATGATGTGTTTGTCTTGCCAGTCGTTTCACCGGCTGTTCCGGAAGGCCTTGCCCGACTGCGTGCCACCGTCACGGCTGCACATGAGCCGAGCGAGATCGAACGCGCGATGGACGTAATTGGGGAGGCAGGCAAGAAGTTGGGAATCATAAAGTAGAGAGTAGATGATTAGAGAATAGAGATTCGTGCGGAGGTTCACAGCCTCCGCGCTTTTGTTTTGTCAAGACTCTCTAATTTGATAGAGTAAATTATCCTCCACACGATATAAAAGTGGAGCTACCTGAATTTTTGGGTAACGCAGGCGCAGCCGTTTGGCTTCGCTGAGCACAAAATCCACTTCGTTGCCGATCTCGAACATGGGGGCAAACTGGGTAAAGTGCTGCTCTGCCCATTCCCGATCCCAGCCTGCATTTTCGACCAGGCCATTGATAAAAACGTTCTTGCGCGCCATAAGGTTAACCATGCCGCACTGGTTATGCCCGATTAGCGCGATACTTTTTACCCCTCCGACCGCGATGGCATACGAGACCTTGAACTCGCTGTAGCGCAGGTTGGCCCCTCCCGCCCGGATGATGAATGCAAAATTATCAGGGATATGTAAATGCTTGCGATTATCCATGCACATGCCGATGAGCAGCTGTGCCTGCGAGTAGGTCTCGTATTCGCGGTTGAGGTTATGATATTCCAGTAACAGTCCGATCGGAGTGTCGCGGAGTTCGGGAAAAACATCTGCTTTTGAAGAAATCGATACAAGACAGTACATGGCTTGGCTCCAGCAAGAATGATGGACTCCCCTTGTGCAGGCATAATCACGAAGGGATGACATGAAATTTGCAGGCTGTAATACCGCTGCAGGGACGAATGCGGATCCTCACAGTATCTCTTAGATTGCTTGTTCCAGAATGGTTGTGAGGTCGTCCCGATTCAGTGGGATCGGATTTCCCTTGAAGCTGTTTGCCCTCATGGTATTTTCAACCGCTGTTGAGAAATCTGCTTTGCTCATCCCATATGCGGATAGACCGGGGATGTTTAGTATAGTGACCAAATTACGAACCCATTCCAGGCCATCCAGCGCAGTTGCATTTTTATCACCGGTCAAAATCTGTGCGATTTCGGCATAGCGCGCGAGCGCTGGACGCTCAGGTCCGTGCGCTTCCAGAGCATGGATATTTGCTTCCATGACCAGGGGCAGCAAACGTGCACAGAGTGCTCCATGCGGCGCATGCAACATGCCACCTAAAGGACCGGCAAAGCCATGCACAGCCCCCAGAGAGGCGTTTGCCAACGCTAACCCTCCGAATAGACTGGCGAGTGCCATTCCTTCACGCGCCTGTTTGTCCGTTGCATTTTCATACGCTCGCAGCAGTGACCGCGCTGCATAAGAGAGTCCTTCCCGGCAGATGGCATCTGTCATTGGGTTGGCCCTTATCGAAACGAATGGTTCGATTAGTTGCGTCAGTGCATCTAACCCGGTACGGGCTGTGAGGGTGGGTGGCAGGTTATAGGTCAATTCAGGATCCACGAGTGCGACGCGCGGCAACATCAATGCGCTGCGCAAGCTTGCTTTTACGTTCATCTCAGTTGACTCAATGACTGCATTACGGGTTACTTCTGAGCCTGTCCCTGCGGTGGTTGGGATCGCAATATAAGGCAACGGTGCATTTACTAAGGCAAGTCCCCTGCCAATGACTTCCAAATAATCAAGCACATCACCGGGGTTCGTTACGAGCACTGCAATCGCTTTGCCGGCATCCAGTACACTCCCACCGCCCAGACCAATCACCATGTCGCAATCGTGGGCTGCATGTATGCCCTCACGGATGACATCAACTGTTGGTTCACCATGAACTTGAAATTCTGTGATTGCGACAGCGCATTCTGAGAGCATCTCTCTGACGCGCGGAATTGCGTCAGGTGAATATCCACAAACCAGAAGCACATGCTTCGCCGATGCTTCCCCGATCTGCTTTGCCAACTCATTGATTTTCCCTGCCCCAAAGATGATTCGATTGGCTGTGGTAAATTCGAAAGAAATCATTCGCTTACCAGTTGTCGTCACCTGGGAAGATATTGGCATACTTGATCCCCTGCCTGGGTTCAGCCATCATCTCCGCGACCGTATCGCGCCAACGCGCATAGTGTGCAGTCTCTTTGTGCGCGGCGGGAGCATCCGCTGTTTTATAGACTTCAACGAGAATAAATTTTCTTGGATCTTCTGTTTGCTGGATCACATCAAAGCGAGCGACGCCTGCCTCCTTTACGCTGTGGCTGGCATTCTCGATACTCGCTTGTTTGAAAGCCTCAATAAATTGAGATTTGACATTCACATGCACAACGACAATTTGCATACTACACCTCTCTCGATGCATTCTATTATTTTTGATTCTCGCACCCCAGGGGTCAGTTGAAATTGATTTTACACACTTTTGCTCTCTCAGCGGCTTGAGCGAACTCATGACCGTATTCAACGCGAATTATAAACAAGCAGACCAAGCCTTGAGCGACTTGGCCTGTTCTTACAAATCCCTAACTCGCCAACTTCACTACAGAATTCATCACTCGCCAATACAGGTTATACAGCGGCTGGGGCCAGCTGGTCTTTGGCAGGATCGGCGGGAAGGACGAAGCGACCTCTTCATCGAAATGATTGTCAGCGCCGGTGGTATCCCAGATGATATCCGAGCCTTTGCCAAGCATGTTCTTTACAAAGGGGTCCGCATCGTAACCGTTATTTTCATACTTGTTATCGTGAGCGTGTACATGTTCCGGGTTTGGGCCCACATCGATTTCATTCGTAGCAAACCCGATGGTCAGGTTGAAGACCGCCAATCCGCCGGTTTTATTCCCCTTGATTGTGTTGTTGTAAATTTCCACTTGATCGGCCGCCAGAATCAATATACCGGTGCCCGGCGGGATAAGTGCCTGTGAAGAACCAGGCTTCGCAAAGTTCTCGCCATTGTTATTTTCAACGATATTATCGTGAACTTTCGTATATAACGAAACTTTGGACGGTAACTGCGGCAGGAGGTCAACGAAGATGCCCACCGTATTATCGTGCGCATGATTGTTGTACACTTCACCGGTGACCGTGTTCTCCAGTTCGATGCCGATCACGTTGCCGTAGGTCAGCGTATCACGAATGATCACGTTTTCCGATTTGCCGGCATAGATCGCGGCATCATTCATCAACGTGGCTTCGATCCGTTCCATGACCACGTCCGTACATCGCACGGGGTATACGCCATACACGCCGGTGTTTTCGATATACAGGTCGTGCAAATGAACGCCGGTCGCGCCTTCCACCAGCACGCCGTTCGACGTGTAATTTTTCACAGCAAAATTCGCCATCTCGAAATTGTTGCCCGAGGCGATCACACCGTCCGAGCGGATACCTTCGCCGTCCAGCACGGGCCACTCGCCTTTGTCGTTCGGGATACCAATGAGTTTGACGTCGCTCCAGTCCAGGACGACCGCTTCATGATAGATCCCATACGGGACTTCAATCGTATCGCCCGGACCAGACCGATCGATGGCTTGCTGTAACGTTTCATTGGGACCCTTGCGGACAACCGTCGGTTCATGCACCGGGACGCCTGATTCAGTGACCTCAACGTTATACTGCCTGACGACTTCGCGCGCCGGGTTGGCGGCCTGTTCCACCACCGGCAGACCCGATGGGACGGATTTTGGGACCTCAGGCAGAGCGCTTTCGTCGGTCAGCGCATAGAGGAACGCGACCAGGTCTTCCTTTTCCTGGGGGCTTAATTCGAATGGGACAATCTGTCGGTCCACTTCAAAACCGGCATCGCGGCCGCCGCCTTTGGAATAGAAGTCAATCACTTCTTCGAGTGTCGCAAATGCGCCGTTGTGCATGTAAGGTGCCGTCAGCGCGGCGTTGCGCAGCGTGGGCGATTTGAACGCGCCATCCTTGCCATCGCTGGCAATGGCGGCGCGGCCCATGTCATGGGTTTGACCTGCAGTGTCCGGCACACCCGTAACAAAGAAATTGTCGTTGCTGAAGGTGGGCGCCGCGTGACATTCAAAACAACGCGTCGCGGCTGAACGGAAGAGATTCAGGCCGCGGCGTTGTTGCGCAGTGAGTGCATCGAACTGACCCGCGGCATATTGATCGAACGGACTGTTATTCGACACCAGCGTGCGCTCGAAAGCTGCAATCGCGGACTGCACATTTTCGACGGTCACTGAATCGGCTTCACCGGTATAAGCTTTATTGAAGAGGTCAATATAAGCGGGGATCTCTTTCAGCCGTGTGATAATCTCATCATCGGAACCTGCCATTTCATTTTCCCCATGCAGCGGCACAGACATTTGCTCCTCGAGGGTCTTTGCGCGCCCGTCCCAGAATAGAGCCGTTTCATAGCCCGCATTCCACAAACTCATTGCATTGCGCGGGAGAGGAGTGCCATCCAATCCGTTGGCCGTTTGAAGGCCGTCGCTGAAGCCAAGGCTGGGGTTGTGGCAGGTTGCGCAGGATGTATCCAAATTTTTGGAAAGGACGGGGTCAAAGAACAACATTCGCCCAAGCTCGGCTTTTTCTGGAGTTGTTTCGCCGTTCAGCGCAGGAAATTCACGCTGCAGGCCACTATAAGCGGGTAGAACGCTGCTTGCGCCCGCGCCCCATTTTTCCGGGGGCAGGACCTCATCGTAAGGCAGGGGTTTGAATGCAGCGTAGAGAATGCCCAGAAGTGCCAGCAGGCCCAGGCCGAGCAGGATGCGTTTCATCCAGATTTTCATTTCTCCTCCAATTTATGAGACCCGAAAGGTTTGCGCGAAGTGTACCTTTAGGGTCTGCATCATTTCAAAGTCATCAGATAGGCCACCACTGCGGAAAGCTCCTCACTGGTCAGATCCTTGCCAAAGTTGGTAGGCATGGTGTCGGAAAAGCCCTCCACAATATAATCCCTGGGAGAGAGGATGGAATCTTCGATGTATTCCTCCGCGCTGTACCCCTCGATGCGCGTTGTAGCGCGGGTGGCCAAGCCGGCCAGAGACGGTCCAATGACAACAGTATCGGGCGTGAGGGCATGGCACTGGGCACACCGCAGTTTGAAGACTGCCTGTCCCTGCTGCTGGGTGGCATCCAGCGTCGGCGTGGCTGCGGCTTCAGGCGTGTTCGAGCAGGCCGCCAGGATCAGGGCAGCGAAAGTCATACATAGAATTACATATTTCATGCGGGGATTTTTCCTTGAAGTGAAGTCGACAAATTATACAATACTCCCGCGGTGTGACAGTTTTCGGGTTTGCAAGTTGATAATCTTCCGCCCGATCAGAGGATGGACTCCAAATCTTTCGCGAGCAATTGCCTTTCTTCGTCATCTTCGATCTGATCCAGCATTTCATGCGCTTTTTCAAGATGTGTTTTCATGATGACGCGGTTGTTTACGATCATCTCTGCGCGGGCCAGGGTTTCATACGCATAGCCCTTATAGAAGGCCGGAAGTTCCCGTGCATATTTGAGCGCCTGCAGCCCATAGGTTCGCGCATTATGGGGTTGTTTGAGCAGGCAATAGACCCGCGAAACCTGCCAGTACCCAACGGTGAGATTTCGCGCGCTGACATCTTCACGCTGCGTCCAATGCCAGAGGGAGGCAATCGCCGTGTGTAACATGGCCATATTCTCTTCGGCAGAGCGGTTTCCATCCTTTTCCATGTAAGCCCACGCCTGGTTAAAGCAATGGGCCGAGAAATACGTGTGGGACTGCTGAATGTCAAAATTCGGTGTATCCACCATAAATTTCCTTGTCGGTTAATATGAATTGATTTCGTAAATGCCGCGTTGTGCTCAATGACTTGCTGGCGCACGTGAGCCTGTCTGGCGGAGAACATTACTTTGTGAGTTTTACGAGCTGAGGCCTCGAGTTAGGCACCCGTTTGACCTGGCCGCGTGCCTCAAGGTCCAATTTGACGGTCGTCACATACCACATGACGGAACCGTTGAAGGAATGGCCCACCTGTTTTTCGACCGCCCGCGATAAATTCATGAACGATATTTCTTTCTGCGCCTGTAATGTGGAAAGGATTGCCTTGCGAATAATTTCATATTTTTCCTTGCTGATGTTCACGCCCTGTTTCTTTTCGGGATGCAGTGTGCGAATCATATCTTTCATTCAAACCTCCTCGTGTTTGATGAAGAGTCTCTCGACACAAGACTGACAGTCGATTGGTTTAATAAATTGGGTGTTCGGTGAAGTACATGAAATTCGGCAAAGCCTGAGCCTGACTACGCAATCTTCCTTGGCGGCTCTACTCGGCTCGATTGTAGACCAGAATTTTACTCCCAACCCCGTACATTGGTGGGATGAATTCGAATTGCAATCGAATACTCCTCCGAGAATTGTTCCGGGGTCGCGTTCAGATCTTTTATTCCACTTTTGTATTTACGCATGTATGCCCGGATTCTATGCGCGGGTGGGCTGTCGTTGTCGATGGTGGCTGTGCCCGTGAAGACGATGAGACGCTTCTCGCCTTTATCATCGCTGGTATTGAAATGCAGCGACACGTTTGGGTTCTTTAGAATATGTTTGACTTTGTATGCCTTTGCCTGGCTGAAGATGAGAACGGAATCATTCTCCCAGAGAAACCAGACTGGTCTGGGCTGGGGCGTGCCCGTGGAGTCGACGGTGGTGAGCCATAAAAAATATTCACTCTTGAGGTGCCTTTTTGCGAAGCGTCCAAATTTGGTGTTGAAGTCCTGCATCGTCACACTCCTGTGGTTTCATCATGGAACTCAACTTCGAGCCATTTCAGTGCGCTTGCCATATCCGAGACCGTCCGCAGCTTTACGCGGCGGTTGACGGCTGTATTCTCCGTGACGCCATTGACCATATCTGGGCTTGCCAGAACAACGGCTTTGATTCTCGATCCCCACAGTCTGACGATTTCGATGCCGGCCATATACCGGTCAAAGATGCTGGGGTTGCCCTCCACTTTTCTGATATCAATCAAAACTTTATACAGGTTTTCTTCGCGGCAGCGATCCGCGACCTCATGAATAGCGGAAATGAAAAGTTTCAGCGAATATGGCTCGCTCACCTCGATGAATAAATAGTCGCCTTTGTTCTGGCACGTGGACATGATTCAATTAATTATCAAGCTCAGGCTGGCTGTATCATCCGCTCAGCGACGACCTCAGCCACATCCTTGACCTGGATTTCCCCGCCCTCCGCTTTGGACGCGTCGCTCAACATGGAGAGACAGAAAGGGCACCCAACGGCCACAGTATTCGCTCCAGTGGATTTGGCTTCGGCGAAGCGCGCCATATTGACGCGCATCGTGCCGTTTTCCTCCTCCTTCCACATCTGCGCGCCGCCCGCGCCGCAGCAAAAGGATTTGGCTGAATTGCGCGGCATTTCGATCACTTCCATGCCTGCGGATTTCAAGTCATCGCGCGGTGCATCGAAGATCTTGTTATGTCGTCCCAAATAACATGGGTCGTGAAACGTAACTTTCATATTGTCGCCTTCGATATTCATGGAAATCTTTCCTGCGCCGACCAGTTCATTGATGAGCTGGGTATGATGAATCACTGTGTAATTCCCACCGAAGTCAGGATATTCATTCTTGATCGTATGCAGACAATGCGGACATGTTGTCACAATCCGTTTTGGGGCAACCTCATTTAAGATCTCCACATTCTGTGAAGCCAGCCCAAAGAAGATATCCTCACGACCGGCGCGGCGGGCTGAGTCACCGTTGCAGGCTTCATTTTTGCCGAGCACTGCATAATTGACTCCCGCCGCGTTCAAAATCCTGGCAAAGGCTTGCGCGGTCTTTTGAGCCCGGGCATCCGTCGCGGGGGCACAGCCGACCCACCACAAAATCTCCGGTTCGGCGTTTTGCTCGATGGTTGGCACGTTCAACCCTTCCGCCCACTTCATGCGGTCGGCCTGCGAAATGTTCCATGGGTTGGCGTTGCGTTCCATGCCCCGGAAGGCATTTTCCAACTGCTTTGGGAAATTGCTTTCCATCATCGTCAGATTCCGGCGAATATCCAGGATGTCGCGCATTGGCTCATTACCCACCGGGCAAATATCCACGCACGCGCCGCAGGCGGTACAGGCCCAGACCGCCTCTTCAGGGATCAGATCCAGCATGGGGACGTCTGTCGAGCCGTCCTTCAGGTGATAGCGCTTATTGATCTCGAGCGCGGCCGGCGACAGAATTTTCCCTGTGTTATACGCCGGGCAGACTTCCTGGCAGCGAAAACACTGGATGCAGGCATAACTGTCCATGATCTGTTCCCAGCCCAGATCCTTCAACTTTGCCGCGCCAAACTGCTCGATGGACTGGTCATCGAGATTGATATAACTCAATTGCCCGATGGACTTTCGTTCAGGCTTCAACCCAAAATTGAGTGGCGCGATGAACAGGTGAATGTGCTTTGAATAAGCGAAGTAGGGAAGGAACGCCACCACCACGCCCAGGGAAATCCACCACGCCACATGTTCGCCGAGGAGAATAGACCCCGGTTCCCAGCCTGCCCATAAGCCTGCTACTGCGGAAATGGCGGGCTGCCAGTTGTCAGTTTTTCCCAGGCCCGCCAAATGAAACGACTCTTCCAGCATCCGCATGAAGTTGTGCGTAAAGAACGTGGCGGTGACAATCGCAGAGTCGAGCCAGATCCCCGTGCGCGCCTTGGGATTTAATAATGTTGTATCGCGGGTCATCAGCGTGGCCGGCTTGAGTACGTAACGACGGAACGATAAGGACAACATCCCCACCATAATCGCCAACCCCATGAAATCAGCCAGCCAGCGATACAGGTCTCCGAACCAGCCCGTGTTGTAGAGAATTTTGAAGCCGGTATATCCATAAATCAAATCGGATAGATTGATGAGGAGATACGTGAAAAAGCCCCAGCCGATGAAGCCATGCAAAAGACCTGGCACAAGTCGCAACCGAAAAACCGGCTGAAAGAAAACTGTTTTCACGATCAGGTCACTGATGCGCTTTGGGAGCAGCGACCAGTCGATTTTGCCATGTCCACTTGAAATTTGATCTGCGATCCTCCGGCCGCCGCGATATGTGAGATATAAAGACACAAGCGCGGCCAGTGCGAAGATGATTTTTTCGATGAGGGTGAGCATGACGAACTCCTGGAATCAATCTGTCACTGCGAAGGGCCTCTCATCAAAGGGAGGCGTTCATCGAAATAGAACCCTGCTCGCAACGACATCATGCCTTTAGTGTAGCACAAAAAAATTAGCGGAGAGACCGGCTCTCCGCTCGTGGTGTATGGACAGTGATTTTCAAACCCAGGTCATGGGTCTACGTTGCTGATCTCATTCACATAATCCACTGCCCCCTGGCAGGCAGGTGAGAAGTAAGGGGAAATCCCTTCCCACGTGAGCGGCGCTTCCTGGGTGCTCGCAACCTGAAACGCGTCAGCGAGACATCCTCCCCCGGCATTGTAATTCGCCAAAGTGAACTTCCACATATCCTCGTAGGAAATGCCTAACTCGGCGGGCGTCATGCTGTTGTTGTAATTCCAGACCACTTGAGAGGCCTGTCCGCAGTTTGCGATCAAGGTGTGTGCAAAAACAGTGATGCTGAATTTGGCGCGTTCGAGATCGATCCCCAGCGGACAATCTTCACAGTCGGCATTCACCGCGCTGATCAACGCCAGCCGCAGGTATTCCCTTTTCGCATCATCCAATCCCAGATAGCCGTTTTTGCATTCGCTGGAATCGATGATGAGCGGGCAGAATTGGTAAAAGAACGGTGGGTTCCACATCAATGTGGTATCGGCGCCTTTTTCTGTGAGCTGACCCAGGCCGATGTCGCTTTTCAGGCTAATACCGGGCCAGAACTGGCTTTCCTTGGCGAAGAGATTCTTGAGCAAATGCGCGGGAACGCCAGAGTCTTTTGCGACATTCAAAATGAGATCGTCGAATTGGTTCTGCCAGGCGGTGACCGCACTGCGCGCCTTCTCCATGCCACAGGCCGAGGCGCTATCCTCGGTCAACAGACCGCCATCCGGACATGAACTTGCATCCACAACGCCGTGCAGAATTAACTTTGCGGCAAGATAGTTATAAGGCACGTCCGTCCCGAGCTTTTCACTTTGTGTGGGCGTGCTGATCCATTCCGGCGGCCCGCCGATGGGGGGCAGGACTCCCCAAGCCTCTACACAACTGGCCAGCGGCACACCTGCCCATTGATCGCTCAACACATCCACATACCAGAAGGATTGGTCGGGGTCTCCCTCGGTCGTCTGTGCAACCCGAATCAGCGCGTCGAAAATTTCGCTGCTGTCACCGTAGCTGGAATAGGCCCAGAATTGAAGTGTAAAACCGTCTTCATCGGTTTGTGGGAGTTTTAATCTGCATGGGGAGCCGCAATTAAAGGGTTGGGTTTCATACGTGCCTTCTATACCCGTGATGGTATACCCGGGAAGCGGCTCAATACCGGTTAATACCAGGATGGGATCGGTTTCGCAGATATTGGTAGAGGCTGTGTACACAGGGCTGCAGTTTTCCAGGGTCACCTGAACAACAGGCGGAGCCAGCTTGGTGGAAATCTCTTTCGTGGCTGGTTCACTGCCGATCATCACAACATAAACCCCTTTACATAAGGTTGTATCGATCAGAGTACAGGGTTTTTGTTCCACCCAAATATCGTATAGCTGCTCGCCGCAATCCACGTATACATCGCCGGGCGTGGGCAGGCCCTCATGATCGATCTCGAGCTTGCAGACGATGTCACTTCGATCCCATTCGATCATCCACCAGAAGTATTTGGTGTAGTTCACCGTGACGACCGCGAAGCGATCGGGGCCGGGCGGAGTCTGGGAAGGCGCGGCAGCCCCTCGGTAGTAGAACGCGAAAGCGCTGCCGGCCAAAGCTGCCAGCAGGCCCAGCGTCACAAACAGGACTCTACGCCTGATCCGAATCTCTTCGATGCATCCCATATAGTTGATGGTTAACCGAGAAGTCTGCCTACCGCTTGTCCACAGGATTGCTACGCTTATCTCATTATAATAAGTAAACTTTTCGAACCGCTTCGTCCACACTGCCGCCGCGCGGCGTGCTTCGCTGGTAGGCCGGAATCAAAGCCTGAAGTTGCCTAATTATGCGGCACTCTGTAATTATAGCGGACTATGTTTAAGTTGAGGATACCTGTTCCGTACCATTTGGTTACAGGATTTCGTCTTATTTTTTCCCCACCTTTTTTCGCTCTGTTCCCGTTGTCGCAGGGTTCTTCTTGGACTGGACCGGCGCGAATTTTTCGGCCTGTATGGAAGATCTATCCATTTCTTCGAGCAGACTCAAGTCTTGATTCAAATTTCGGCTGCGTACATATATGCTGAGAATATATAAGAACATCACGACAAATGCCACAGCGTAGCCTGCGATCATGTAACCAGAGGTGTCGGGGGTTGCTTCCTGTAAGAACATGTTTGTCTCCAATGTCATGCTCTGTGCGGGGCTTTGCGAAGCACTCCGAAGGAGAAGCCCCGCACAGAGCATAATCTGATTTACACCATAACTTTCAATTTCAGCTGTTCGACCTTATCCTGCAAATTACCCAGGCGAATGCGATTCCAATAGAGGTCGATAAATATCACGGTAAACGCGATCAGCGCGACAAACATGGCAGTGAGCATATCGGGGGTCATATCGAAACCTCCCTGGGCCTTCGGATTGGAGCCTGCAATCACAACCGGATGGATCGAGCGATACAGGCGGATCGCAAAGAAGGTGATGGGCGCGCTGATGCCGCCGAGCAGTGCGTAGACCGCGCCAAAGCGCGCCCGGCGGTCGGGGTCGTCAATGCCCTGACGAAGCATGAAGTAGGCGATGTAAACCAGTTCCGTGATCGCCGCGGTGGTAAGACGCGGCTCCCAGGTCCACCAGGTGTTCCAGGCGGGGCGCGCCCAGATGGAGCCCAGCATGATCGTGATGAGGAAGAATACAAGACTCACCTCGATGGCTGCCACCTGATAAAGGTCCCATTTCAGATTTTTAGTGATGAGATAGATAACACTTAGCACCGAGGCAAAGAGAAAGCCTAGCAGGGCCGTCCAGGCTGTGCCAATATGGAAATAAAACACGCGTTGTACTTGTCCCATCACCAGTTCTGTTGGGGCTTTGACCAGGGCAAAGTATGTTGCAATGCCTAGCGTGAGGATGGCAAAGGCATCCAGGATTTTAAGCAGAGTAGGTCTGGCGGGCATGAAAACTCCTTAATGGTTTTGATATACGCGCTCCCGGCACTTGTGCCCGGGGCAAGTATGCACTGTCTCCAAGAGACAGGTGCAGGTGAGCCCCAATCGGGCTGCCGCCGGGGACGGCGGCTTGAGCGAGATTGATTATTCTTCGACAATATTTTCAAACGTCATAAATGCCACGGCAATAAAAATGAGATCATAAGCGATCAATAGATTAATCGGAAATTGAATTTCCTCATACGGCACGTTCGCCAGGATTCCGCCGCTGGCCTTGACTGCCGCTAACAAAACCGGAATCGCGACGGGGAACAACAGAATGGGGAGGAGGATATCGCGCATGCGAGTCTGCACGGACATCGCAGCCAGCAGCGTGCCGACCGCGACATAACCGATCGAGCCAAGCAGGATGACGATCAACAGCCCCGGTCGAAAGAGGTTAATGTTGTACAACACACTATACACTGGCAGGACAACAGCTTCCACGATCAGCATGAACACAAGGTTACTGAGTACTTTGCCGAAATAAATCGCGGAACGATCCACCGGCGCGAGCAGGAGGCCATCGAGACAGCCGCGGTCTTTTTCGATCGCCATCGAGCGATTCAATCCCAGCGTTCCCGCAAAAGCGAAGGTTGCCCACAACACACCGGAGGTCACGGATTGGCGGGTTTTGATATCGAGTTCGAGGGCGAAATTGAAAATCAATATGATGAGCAGCGAAAAGACCAGCATCGCGGAAAAGAGTTCGCGCGATCGGAACTCGGCTTGCAGGTCCTTCCAGAGGACAGCGGAAACGGCTTTGATAAAGTTGCCAGAATCCCTCACCCTGGCCTCACCTTCGGTCTGCTTCGCGTTCTCCCGCTTGTCACCTTCGGGGATGCTGCGCAAGGAGAGAGGAGTGTCGCGGTCTGCGGTCATGGGTTTGCCTGGGGTTTTTGTAACAGCTTTTGCCATCTTAGGCCGCCAATGCCTGTTTGTAGAATGCAAGCAAATTGCTCTTCTTTAATTGCTTCGGAGTCGTGGAAGCCGCGATCACACCACGTGAAAGTACATCGAAACGCGTGGCCAGTTCCTCGGCGCGTGCAAGATCATGGGAGGTCATTACCACCGTTCGTCCCTGCGCCGCAACCGTCTTCAACACCTCATCGAGCATGGACGAGGCATCCTGGTCGAGGCCGGTATATGGCTCATCGAATAAGATCACATCCGGGTCATGCAGGACGGCGCGCCCAATCGCGAGACGTTGCTGCATGCCGCGCGAAAATGTACGCACCAGGTCGCGTCTCCGATTTTCAAGGCCGACCATTTCAAGCACCTCCGTGATTCGCAATTCGTAATTTGGGATGTTATAGATGCGCGCGTAGAAGCGGAGGTTTTCATCCGCGCTCAGATCTCCATACAGCAACGGAAGGTGTGAAACCACGCCGAGCCTGGCACGCACCTGCGCCGCCTCCTGAGGCAGGCGGTACCCTGCCACCTTCACCTCTCCAATCGAAGGGCGGGAGAGCGAGGCCAGGATGCGCAGGAAGGTTGTTTTCCCCGCACCGTTCGGACCCAGCAACGCGACGAATTCACCCGGCTGCACTTCAAAATCCAGACCGCGTAAGATGGTTTTTAACCCAAAGCGTTTGACAAGTTTTTTGACGGTGATCATGGTGTTCAAGTGTCGTTTGTCACACTGGCATGATTTGCTTGGCAAATCATGCAAGTGTCGACTACGCCGCAACAATCAGCGGCTCCGCTCTCCGGGCAAGCGCCGGGACTTCGCAGGATGGAAGCGCTACATCATCTCCTTCAGAGTCTCTTTCAACTCCGCGCGGCGCTTTTGGTAGGGTTCATCCGAAATCTTTTTAGCGCGGTACAGGTCGTCCAGCGCGATGATGGCGTCCAGCACTTCTTCGGAGGATGAAAATTCATCCTCGAGTTCCTCCTCCTCATCTTCGATTTCATCCTGCGAGCGTCGACGGTCACGCAAATATATCCATCCACCAGCCAGGATCAACAATGCTCCCAGTCCACCTGCGCCGATCAGGATCATATTGTTGTTCACGACTGAATCGGCGGCTCCTTCTGTTGTAGTGCTGCTCGGCGTGCCTGAAATCTCAAAAGTCAATTCATCGCCGGCGTTGAAATTATTTGCTGTGTACGATTGGTATTGTGTTCCCTGTATATCCTGCGAGTCTTCGGCCGTGAGATGATTGGATTTCAACTCCATACCTGCCGGAACATAAACGCGTACCAGGGCCACGGGCAAAGCAAATTCCTGTGAGATGTTCGTCTTCGGCTGCTTCGCGACGCTCGAATATGCAATGATGCCATAGGGCTGCTCTCTGGGCGCCATACCAAAGCCATCATCCATGCTGATAAAGGGCGCACTATCCTGCACAGCTTCATAGCCCAACCCTTCTGCATTTTTAGGGAATTTCAGGAATGGAATCTCCTGGTTTTCTGCCATCTTTACCGTTACTACAGTATCACCTGCGTTGCGAAAGTTATACAGCACCAGCAGATCGTACTTTGATTCCTCGCTGGAGTGAAAGAAGATGTTCACTTCGTCTATGACCAGCTTCGAACTGTCATCCGTGATCGTGTAGAGGCTGATCGGCGGCAGGAGCAACTCGGTTTGCCCGGCTTCAACAATGCCCAACTCCGATTGCAGGGTGATATTGCTGTACCCGGCCTCTACCAGGAAGATGCGGCCTTCGGGCATTTCAACATTTTCAAAAGCGTAGGTTCCATCCGTATTGACGTTACCTTCCTGAGTGACCACTTCCTGTGCGCCGGCATTTTGACCGGTGGCATGCTCGAAGCCATGTAATGTGACTGTGAGATCAGACGGCAGGCCTGCCTCCAAATTACTTTGAACTATTCCACTAATCGTTCCAAAGCCCTCCGGGACGACGAGTGTCGCTTCACTCCCCGCCGCGACCTGCTCCGTCCCAACCGGCGTTGTCTCACTCCTCGGCGTCTCTGCCACAGCCGCGAGAGGAGTCTGGGTGGCAGGAACAGTGGTCGGCTGGGCAAGAGGCGCAGTGTCAAAGGAGAGAGTCCGCAAATAGGCCGCGACGGCCCACAAGTCGTCATCGCTTAAATTGGCTCCAAATGCCGGCACTTGATCGTTGCCCTGGCGAACGAGCCGTGCCAATTCCACTGCGCTTAGTTTCGACATGCTCTCCTGATTCCTGAAAAAATCAATGGAGCAGTTCGCGCAGTTTGCTTCAAAGAGATTCTTACCACGTTCGATCTGTTCAGGTGTGGTATGCAGGGTCAGCACGTAGGCGATCACATCCCAACGCTCCTGGTCGCTGAGGCTGTTGAATGGCGGCATGAAGCGTTCCA
>OELG01000069.1_pt1 | contig 17813 bp, 22 predicted proteins | sample 1503541 | NCBI WGS metagenome assembly OELG01 (sample SAMEA104379617, study PRJEB20068) | metagenome | biome: 1000743; feature: 77; material: 1998 | place: USA | collected 2012 | depth 25 m | reverse complement strand
TTATCAAGATTCAGGTGTGACACACCATTACTTATGACATTCAAATTACGCCACAATTCCGAATTTGCGCAAGCGCTCATTTCCCCGGTCATATACAGACAAGCCTTATGTAGGTCCACCTACAACAGGTTCGATCGCGACGATGCTGCGCGTACTCGGCGCGATGTAAACCCGATATGCCAGGCCCTGCTGGATATAACTCAACCGGACCGGAAGCGGAAAAATCTGCCCGGAAACAGAAAGGTACGATCCTGAGCGTCCACGGCTTCCAACACGGACCGGGCCAACCAGGCATTCCACACGACCTTCGGCTACAGCGGCACGCGTTCGACGGAAGTATACAAATCCGGTGGCCAGCACTGCCGCGCCCATCGCAGCCGCCAGAATCCACTGGATCGGAGCGAGCGGCTTTGAGGCAACACCATAGAGAATAGCGCCGAGCAGAAGGCAGACCAGGGTCGCGGCTGCGATATTCCAGTTGCCACTGCGAAGCAGGTAGCGTTGCTGTGCAGCGCCAAGCCGCCCCCCGCGGTTGGCTTCGAGGTCCTCTACAGAGATATTAAATGCTCGCAATAAATCATCACGGTAATTCATAATTTGCCTGCCAATTGATTATTAAAGATTTGCATGGTCATGCTTCACTTGAATATTATCACGTTCAAAATTGCGATACTACTACCTCTAAGTATAGTTGAGCCTATCTCAAAGTAGAGGCGGGGTTATGATCATTAATCACAGACTCCACAATGTCGCGCGGCCGAAGGCGTAAAATTCGTTAGTATACTTTTTCCCAATGGCTGCCGTAAACAAGTCCCAGCCGGCTGGGGATCTCGTCGTAGTCGGCTATCCATAAAACAATGGTCCCGAGCTCAGCCAAAGAGGTCTCTACCAGATCATTTATTACGGCTGAATCATATCGCCTTATGATCGCGAAGTGACGCAGAAGCTTTTCTTTGATTTTATGCTGCTCTTGCTTCTCGTCATCTCGTTTCTCTTCACTGTAGGCTAATTCGCGCTCCTTCTTGGAATAGTGCAGCAGCCTTCGAATATTGTCATCCTGCATCGAGAGGCCTATAAACAAACAATGATGCTCGCGTAGCAAATAAAGAAAAGTATAGTTAAAGAGACTGGTGGGACTATTAAAAAAGTCGAAATAATCCTGCTCGGTCAACACAAGCTTGTCAAAGGCCTCCTTCCCGGGATCGTTTGCCTTTGCATCAAACCGTAATAGGCCATGCATATAATAGATGTTTATTTTGTTGGGATCCGAGGATTTTGACGGCCGCTCAACGGAACGAACAAGAAACCTTTTGTAGCGAGCCGTGGCGTATTCTCTTAAGATCGAATCCAGGTTGAAATTGAGAATGGCGTGAATCCTGTCATTGCGGACAAAAGAAGCGGATCGCTCATCCCATTGAGCGCAGAGCCCGGCCACCGTCCTCAGCGTAGGGTTATGGCGGCAGACCTCTATAATCAATTCCTTCAGATCAACTCCCATTTGATTTCGCTGCCTGTACGCCTCAAAATCCCGATACAGTGCATCCCGGACGATATCAACAAAATTCTTATCCGGAGGGCACTTGGATTTGAGCATTGCCGCTATGGATGGGAGACTAAAACCTTTCGTGATCAGTTCATCCACCAGGCTCGCTTCCCTGGCGCCCAGGATTTCGTTTCCGATCCTGTTGAGGAGGCCGATCCAATTGGGTAATTTGGAATCAAATGAAACCCCGGCTCCCATACCGATGACAAGTCCCTGTTCCTGATATATATCCTTCAAAGCTTTCCAGGTCATAGCTTCACCTCCAAATGCACGTCATGGTGTGCAACCGTCAATACCGGCGATTGAATCTTGTCAGTAGAGTTATCGTCGCTCGGGTAAGGTCAGCCGTATGCCGAGTGCGATCAGCGTCGCAGCCGCCAATCTTTGCAGGAACCGGGCGCGGTGAGGTCGCCGCGTTAACCATCCGCCGATCGCTCCGGAGGAGTATCCAACCACCAGCAGGAAACACAGTCCAAAGAAGGCGAACGTCAGGCCCAAGGTGACCATTTGTAGTGTTACCTGAGGGCTGCCTTTATCCACAAACTGCGGTAGAAATGCCAGGAAGAAGATGGCTACTTTTGGATTGAGAACATTCGAGAGCACTCCCTGCCAGAAAACCATACGGGAGCTCACGACTGAGGGTTGGGTCTGCAGGCTGAATGCACCCTTGTCCCGCCAGGCCTTGATGCCCAAATAGATCAAGTAGGTCGCGCCCACATATTTGACCACGAGAAAGGCAAGCGCGGAGGTTTGAAGGATCAACGTCAGTCCGAAGGCGGCGGCCGTCGTATGGACCAAAATCCCGCAAATGACCCCGACGGCCGACAATATGCCTGCTCTGCGGCCATGCGCCATCCCACGAGTAATGACATAAAGCATATCCGGACCCGGAGCGATGATCAGTGCCCAGGCGACGCCGACGAACAATGCAAATTTTGTTTGGTCAATCATCGTGCCTCCAAAAAGAGAAGTGCTCGCTCATCACCAGCGTTCTCCGCCAGCTCCCAACTTACTCACAGCTGCTGGTCTCTGGCTCAGAAGTTCCGGAAGGAGAAGATGAAGGCCACGTCCCCGCCTGGAATTCCGACACGTAGCCGCGCAGCGTATCGAAGTTGGACTTCCAGATAAAAACATCCTGCCCGAGCACGGGGTCATAGATCTCTGTTGGCTCGAAAAGTTCACGGGGAAAAGCAGAAAACAGGATGTTGCCGCGCGGCATCTGTGTGCCGAGGCAGGCCAGCTGATTGATCTGATCGGGCGTAAGGTCGGTCTGGACGTTGTCTATGAATGAGCTGATGATGGTCGGAAGTCGGAGAATGATCTCAGGGCTCTCAAGCTTTTTTCTTAGCGCGCACATGACCAGGTTTTGGTGTTTCGCGCGGGTAAAGACGCTTACGTTGCGCAGGCGCGCCAGGGTCAGCGCCTGCTCGCCGTTGAGATGTTGTGGTCCTTCGGGGAAGACCAGTCGTTCACTGCGGTCGGTGGACGTGCGCCCATCGATGCCGCCTTCGGGAATCGTAACATCCAGGCCGCCCAGCGTGTCCACGACTTCTGCAAAGACGTTCATGTTCGCTGCGATGTAATGGTCCACGTGCAAGCCGAAATTCAGTTCGAGCGCGCTCGCCAAAAGACCTGGCCCATTTTCAGGGCTGCCATAGGCAAAGGCGGTGTTGAGCTTTTGATGATCCGTATTGAGTCTGGAATCAATCCCGGGAATATAGACCCACAAGTCACGCGGAAACTCCAAAGTGGTGACACGCTGCCCCACGAAATCCACACGAACGGCGCGCATCACGTCGGTCAGCCCATAGCGATGTTCACCGGGACGCACATCGGTTCCAATCGCCAATACGGTCATGTTCGGCGCGATGTTGCAGACCCGCAGCGGTGATACAGGAGTTTGAGTCTCGAATGCGAGCGTCGGCGCGGCCGTCATGGTTGCCTGTGATGCAATTGGAGACGCGGTCCAGGTCGCGGGAAGCTTCCACTCTGTTGGATATGCCAATGTAGGGCCGAGCGGCTGCTGACTCCAGGACTGATATCCTTGTGACACGATATAAAGAACTGCCAGCCATATACCACAAGTGATGACGGATAAAACGCCGAGGGTGAGTTTTTGAGCGCCGGTCACAACTGATCATTATACTTCTGTGATAATACCGGTTCATCGAAAGGTCTCGCCCACCTGTGAGTTTTTTGCAGTGGCAAGTGACAGAGCAATAGCCGCTTTATCCAATGCCCACATTGATGGGCGGCTGTCATTCTCTAGTCGCCGGAATAACCCGTAAAGTATATCTCGGCTGGCTCGCCGTCTTTGTACACAATAATATATGTTGCTTCATAACGATAACGTCCCATATCTTGTTGGAGAAATCTACCCAGATCCCTTTCTTTGGATTCAATCATTGCGCGCGTTGGTTTATCTGTAACGAAGAATCTCTTTAGTTCTTCACTGGAAAGAGGAGCAGCCGCGCCGAAACCCGCTATGGGCGCAATTTCACTTATGTCTATGATTGAATGTGTACCATCTTCTGCGTTCCATTGAATTAATGTTTCAATGGAGGTCGGTTCTGGTAAAGCGTGCAATTTTTGAAACTCAGCCAAATCGTCCGCCTTTTCTTCATCCGTTAGGCTGGGTTCGGGCGGGAGAAAATCTTCAAATGTCATATCCCTCCAGAATGGCGGACGTTGATAATATCCACCGCGTTGAAATGTGGCCTCACGCAATTCCTGCAATGCTTTGAAAGTGTCCGTTTGATACGGGACAAAATAAGCCCAACCCGATGCTCCCATGGTCTGTTCCTCCTTCTTTTACGATGATATCTTGACCAGCGTCCAACAAATGCTGCTATGTTCGGCAAACCATATGGCCTGGAATCACAAGGTGGAAGTCCGCTTGAGGAAAGCCAGCGTTCGATCCCATGCCAGGTTCGCGGCCGGTGCGTCGTAGGCCTGCGAGACGTCGGGTTCGAAGAACCAGTGTCCAGTGCCAGGGTAAACGTAGAAAGACACCGGACGGCCCGCAAGTCGTAGAGATTTCTCCAGATCATCAACGTTGGATTGGGGTTCGAACTCATCGTGCCCGGCAAAGTGACCGAGGTACTCTGCGCTTGCGTTGCTGAAGTCGTCGCCCCCGGTCCCATAAAAGAGGACCACGGAACGGATGTGTTCGGGATCGGCGTTGGCGAGATTCAGCGCATAATAGGCGCCCATGGAGAAACCAATTACTGCAACGCCGTGGCCGCCTTCGCCAGCACGTTCGCTGAGAAATCGGGTCGCCTCCGCGATCTCGGCCTTGGCCCGGAGGTGGTTGGCATCGAGCGCTCCACCGAAGGCTTCGGCGTCAGTGACATTGTCTGCGACCTTGCCATGATACAGGTCCGGGGCGAAGGCAACGAAACCGGAATCGGCCAGTCGCGTGCAGAAAGCTTTGATGGTGTCGTTCAACCCCCACCAGGCATGCAGGACCAATACACCGGGCCCTTTGCCCGTCTGCGGGAGGGCGAGAAAGCCCTCGGGTTGAGATTGCGTCATATGGGCTCCTTCCGCTGTAAAAAGAAGATGTCCGCCTGCTAAGGCAGGCGGACACTAAGACCTGAATTCGGTCCGGATGGAACGCCGAGCGCCGGCAGCTCATCTCCGGGATGAGCTCTGAGGTCCTCAAGCAGTTCTTTTGCTGAGAGTGCCATCTCAACGCGGGCCTCGGACTCAGGTCGAGGGTTGCGAGCCGGTTTGGCACGATATACCACCAGCTCTGGAATGTCATCTTCGATGGCGCGGCGGGCCAGGCCGCGGATGTAGTAACGGTTGAACTCGCTCTCAGCCAGTACTTCGGCGGCGTTCTCCACGGTGGCGGCAATCGTATAACCTCCTCTTGGATTTCGCCGCGGCAGGGTTCTGATAATGCGCCGGCGCGCCTGCAAGTCTCGAATCAGTGTGGTGTCGTTCCCCCTTTGGATGGCCTTGCGCAGCAAGTCCGGGTAATCCCATTGACCCTGCCCGCTTAGGAAAGGACTGATGTGCAATTGATTGTGAGCGATATCAAATTCCATTTCGTCCAACATCAGTTGTCGTGTACGTTCATCAAGATTCTCAAGAAATAGAGACATGGTTTCCTGCTACTTTCATTTGTTCGTGATCGGTAAGTCTAAGGTGCCTTTTTGTATAGTGTACGTGTAACGTTTCGTTTATTCTTTTTGCCTCAACCTCCTTGATTTCATCGAGGACAGATAATCCTTCCACCTGCCATGCACAGGTGGTCTACGTGGTGCGATCGGTATTCGAACCAGCAATAGAGGTTATAGAACAATTGTACTAAAAAGGGCTGATTTTGACAAGGGTGTTGTAATCCGCCCGCATGGTTCTCTCAAAATCCAGACTACTTTTAACGCGAATACGGCCTAAAAATTCGCAAAATTCGTTCCTTCGCGGTATTCGCATTCCACGACCTGCGTTTTGTCAGGCATGGTTGAGAACACCATCCATGCACCCGATCAAGACCTCTGCCCAGATTCTGCTCGGCGGCGCAGCAGCGGCTCGCGAATTGACTTTGCATTCAGCTTGCTCGCACTCAGGAACCGAACGAATCGGGCGAACCCGCGGGCCAAGGCCTCCGCAAAGGCCTCATCTTTGCCCAGGGCCTTATTCTCCAACCACAAGCCCAGGATCACGAACGTGTTGGTGGCCCGGTCGAGCTTGCTGTCAAAACGGCCGACGAGCCGGTCGCCCCACAGAATCGGCAGCGCATAATACCCAAATTTGCGCTGGTGCTCGGGTTTGTAAACCTCCCAGATATAGTCGAAACCGAACAGCAACCTGGCGCGCCCGCGCGCACTGACGGGATCAAGCGGTGCCAGGAAAACGGCTTCCTCCGTGGTGGTGGTCGCCAAAGGCTTCCAGACCCTGGGCGTGCGCCCGGCGCTCAGTTCGCGCAGCAGCCTGGCATCGCTTCCGAGCGCGTAGTGGGTCCGTTTCCAGCCTTCCACCTGCACCTCGATCAGCTCGCCGTCTGCCAGCATCTCCGCCAGCACGGATGGTACCTGCGCAAAGGGCACACCGCGATGAAACGAATCCTGCTCCCGTTTCACCTGAGACAAGCCGGAGAAGCTGACGTCCTTCCTGATCAGGAAGCGATCTGCCTCCGCTCCGTCGCTTTCGCGCATCAGGTTCGCGGTCGCGACCGCTTCAGTAAGCGCGTAAACGCGCTCGAAGTTCTCGCGATGGTGGGTCATCACCTCGCCGGTGCGCCACAAATAATACAAAGCCAGGGCGCTGTCCTTGCGGCCGCGATAATGCTGCGTCCGGGTCCGTGTCGCCATCTCGAAGTCGCGGTTGCTTACAACTTCGCGCTCCCGCAGGATGAGGCGCATTTCGGCAATCGCCTCGGCGTGCTCGCGGCCCATGGCCCGAATGCGACCTTCCTGGTCTCGCTCACGGCGCATGACCACGCGCCAATATGGAAGTTCATCCATTGGCCGCGCGGCCAACCAGCCGCCCCAATCGAAGAACTTGCGCTGGTGGTATGTCACATCTTCCCACATCCCCGGTTTGTAATCGAGCACACGGCTGTGCAGCGTGAGGTCCTGACTCCGAGCGATGATTTGCAACGGATCCAGTTGCAGGTACTCCATGGCACGCATGGCCTGCTCCGTACCCTTGATGCCGCGCCAGCGCCGCCCGGGCCACAGGCCCTGCTTGCCGAGGATGAATCGTCGGGCTATTTCGATGTCAATGGTCAGCATAATGACCTGGGGGGCTGTTTGGGACAGACGCTCTTCGTATCCATGATCAGTTCCTGTTTTCTTCTATATCGTCCACTGCAAGTTGAAGTACTGAACTGTAGTCGAATTCAAATTTCATTCCGAGGCATTCACCAGCGTTAACTACGTTGACACAGCCGTTGAAACTCGTATACTTCGACTTAATTAGAACGATTGTACTATAAAACAATTTTGATCGTCTAGGTCGTCTGGAGAGGAGTCGGTTTCGATATGAATGCAAATGCCTTTCGCCACTTCTACAGCTATCACTTCGCTGAAAACCGCAAGTTATGGGATAGCTATGTCGCTGCACTATCTCCTGAGCAGTTCACGCAAGCGGTGGATTACTCGCATGGGTCTGTTCGAGATCAAATCGTTCATCTCATCAACGTTGACGATGTATGGTTTAGCGAGCTGCGCGGCATCGAACCCTCAGAACCGCTTCCTGTTACCGACTCTGATGATCGGAATATCATTCGCGCGCAATGGGACAGCGTTGAGCACAAGATGCTCGATTATCTTTCAGGATTGCAGGATGATATGTTGTTCGATAAGCCGATCAAGGAACCCGAAGAGGATAAAGACCTGATCGTGTGGCAGGTGCTTCTCCACGTGGTGAATCACGGCACGGATCATCGCGCACAGCTTCTGCGAGTCTTAAATGATCTGGGAGTCGAGACAACGTCTCAAGATTACATCTTCTACGTGTATGAGCACACCTAGACGTTTTTCAAATGGTTGCTCAACGGCTCGGGTTGGCGCACGATATCCATTCGGTCGAGATCAACTCACTTCATAATCAAATCGATCAGGGTGAGCTGATAAGTAACCCCAACCGTCCACGACCGGTGCTGTGTGCTGCCCCGCACTAAGAATCGTCGTAATGTTTGTGCGGTGCTCGACGCCGTGGTTGATAATCTGGATAAAAATTGCGCGTGCCTGATAGCGGAAATTGTGGCCCTGGTCCTCTTCCTCAACCCGGTCCGACGGACGAACTCGATGGATCGCCTCCACCAGCAAGTTTCCAACATGAGCGGCATACTCCCTCATTTCGGCAAAACCCGGCTTCGCCTTCCATTGAAAAGGGGGTTTCGGACGGTTGCCGATCAATAGCCCGATATAGAATGCTTCGCCTTCGATGATATGCTCCAGCGTGTCGCGAATCGTGCCGTATGCACCCGGCATTGTTGCCGCCAGCTGGTCCTCGTCCAGTTTCTGACAGGCGTCCAACACCTGTTGGTTGGCCCAGTTGTTGTACCGAATGAGTTCAGCCAACATTGTTTCAGGAAGCGCCTCCATGATAACGAACCTCCAGTAATGGATGTATTACAAAGTGCCGCATCATTTACTTAACTTTAAATGGGCATTTCAACCTTGAATTTCAAGCAAAAAGTAAAGTAATTAATGAGACAAGCGGTAGAACGTTAATTCTATTATACTGTTACAATCCTTACCATGCATAAGCATGTTGCACGAGCATTTCACTTTTTTCTGCTTGTCGTCTTATTGGCGACTTGCAGCAGTTCCATCTATTTCATCAACCAGGGACCTACGCTACCGTCTCCGGCGACGCCTGCACAGACTCCGATGCTCAGCGTCGCTCCGACAGTGGATACAGCACTGGAGGCGGGCTGGTCGCTGCTCCAACCCGGGCTGGAGCGGCGCCTGATCCGCATCTACAATGACCTGAACCAGTATGTCGAGGCCGTGTATATTTGGCGTCTCGATCAAAATTACTTCCGGTTGGATGTCGCCTATGACTCAACGCCCAAGTCCCTCGAAAGCTGGCAGAGGGAAACGAATGCCGTGATGGTCGTCAACGGTGGCTACTATACTATAGAAAACGAGCGGTATTTACCAAATGGGCTCACCATCGTGAATGGAGAAGCGTCCGGGAGCAGCTTTGACGATTTTGGGGGCATGCTTGCAATCAATGAGTCCCGAGCGGAATTAAGGTGGCTGGTCCAGAAACCCTATAATGCCTATGAACGGTTGCAAGCTGCTCTGCAGTCATTTCCCATCCTGGTCCAACCGGGTGGTGAGCTCGGTTTCGGCCCGGAGCGGGAAAATGGTGTCAGCGCAAGACGAACCGTGATCGGGCAGGACAAGGATGGCCGAATCCTTTTCATCGTTGCGCCTCAGGGCTATTTTACATTGCACCAGCTAAGCGTCTTTTTGACGGAATCCGACCTGAACCTGGATATCGCCATGAATCTGGACGGTGGTGGATCCACCGGTATATTGATGGCGAGTCCGCGCGACATCATCCCTCCGACCAGGCCGCTGCCGTTCGTGATCCTCGTCTATGCGCGCTAGGCTCGTTTATTGTTTCTCCTCGCGGGCCAACCAGGCACGTATATCAGGCTCGTGGTCATCGTGGAAATGGTCAAAGAATTCACCGGCGGGAAAGCGTCGATCGCCCAGCCAAACCAGGCGCCACGCTGGCTCGATCCGGATATCATCGGGGAGGCTTTCAATGACGGCCAGGAGCTGGTGAAATATTTGATCAGATTCAAACAGGACTTCGCTTACCGAGCGCCCGCGATTGGACTCATAGATCCACGCATTGATGTCATCCTCATCTTGTAGGTGCGCCGGCCAGGGAGGAAGCAGTTCCGGTTCTACGCGTTGTGCAGCCTGCAAACGGGCCACAAGCCAGCGATTCCAGCCGGTCAGGTGCGCGACGATGTCCTTCATGGACCACTGACCTGCCACACCTCGTTGATCCATGCGTGCCGTGCCAATCTGTTCGAGAAATGCCTCCCATTGTCGATACTGTTCACGCAACCAATTCAGAAGTTCAGATTTCGTCATGCGTAGCTCCTCGGGAAGCGTGCACTAATCTGGCTGATACGTCGCAACCACAACTCCATTCGCTGTCGCTTTAACATCATGCAACTTGAGGTTCATGGGGAATCCATCATCAACGAAAAGGCGGCGTCCGGTTCCCAGCGTCAGGGGATGGATCAGCAGCACGTACTCATCGACCAGATTCCACCGCATGAGCGATTGAACCAGCACCCCACTACCGAAGACCACAAAATTCTGCTCCTGACTCGCCTTCAGCGCTTCAAGTGTCGGCACAATATCGGTCTTGATTAGCACAGAATTGCTCCACGGCAAAGGCTCTTCCAGTGTCGTCGAGACCACGTATTTGGGAGTGTTATTCAGAACTTCTGTGAAAGGGTTGGTCGATTGATTGGGCCAGAATGCATAAAAGCGCGCGTACGTGAGGCGCCCAAAGAGGAACGCTCCCAGGTTCGCGAAGGCCGGTCCCGCCTCCGGCTGCTGCATCGCGGCAAAGGGCGTGGCCCAACCGCCATACTTGAAGTTGCCTCGGGGATCTTCGTCTGCATGCCCGGGAGCCTGCATGACGCCATCGAGGGTTAAGTTTGTGATGACCACGATTTTGCCCATTTGAAGTTCTCCTTCTTCCTATAGTAAGTTTCCCATAGAATGATGGTTTAGGGCTGAGAGTTTTCAACCGGCCTTACAAGGAAAATGCAAAAGCACCCTCTCTGGAAAGCGCTCCAACGCGAGCGGGGAATAGACGGGAAGAGTACGCCCAAACATAGGATGAGTATAGCATTGCACGCTGGACACCTGAGGATACAAGGTCCCGTGAATCTTTCACAGGTCTTTCGGCCACGGCGCACCTGTTTGCAGGGCCGTTGCATATTCCTGAAGCCGCTCGTCAGCATGCCCGCGGATTTGCATCAGGAAGGGAAAATCCGCCGGGGTAACCGTGAGTTTCGCCAGGGGCTGGACAGGTTCGGGACTTGCGAGCTGTGCGATATGGACTTCTTTGGAGCCAAATGTGATGGGTGGCTGAACGGCAAATGGTTCCCGCGGCAGCAGGTATACGAAGCCCGTTCGCCAGGGCTGACTGGCCAGGGCCGATTGGCTGACTGAGAATACATAGTACGGACCGTGAAGCGTACCCGTTTCGTCTGCTAGCCGAACACAGGCATTGGTGATCGACTTCACACGGTCGCGATCGACGATGGCAAAGAACATGGCCCACAGACCATCTGAGGCAGCGTAGACGGCTTTCTGATTGCCGAATTCGTTGAGGTCATTTGACTGGCGCGGCTCAAAAAGGGAGATGTCCGGATTGCCCGAACCATGCAAAGCGATGTCGTGACGATCGGCGACATGGCATAGAAACTGCCACTTTGGCCACGGCAGCGTGAACTCAATGGCCGGGCACCCGCCGCTGCCAGTAGCTGCATGCAGCAGCTCATCAAAAGCAATCTGCGTCCTTTCGTCGAAGGTGCCGCCCGGGCGGGTGAGCCAGTAATCTGGTAGCATCATGTAGGTGACTCCTTTAACTCGGCCAAAATCGCGTCTTCTGTTGCGTAATCAAATTCATTTGGATCGTATTTCTCCGGGGGATTTGCACGCTGCCATGCGACCGTCCGGCGCAGCGCTTCCTCCTGAGGCACAACTTCCATATATCCCAGTTCCGCACGGATGCGGGTGGTATCCACCACCCAATGATGCTCGTAATGACCACCGTCAAGGGTGAGCCGACCACGGGGGACAACGACGATGCGACCCGTCCAACCTCCCGCGCGGGTTACGCGTTGTGTCCATTCCAAATAGGACAACCCTTCTGGTTCGGCAACGTTGTAAATCCGGTTCCTGGCTTGCTCATGAGTCACCGCGAGCACGGTCGCCCAGGCCACATTCTCCGCATACCCACGTGACCAGCGCCAGCGGGCAACATTTTCGTCCAGTGGGATGACAGACCGATTGTCCATCATCCGTTTGACCAAATCAAATGTTCGGCCGCCGTCGTTTGGGCCATAGATCATTGGATAACGCAAAATCGTGCCGGGGAGGTCGGGGTCACCCATCACGACCTGTTCCACCCAACGCTTCTCGTACTCTTCCTTATGAATGGAAAGTTTCTCGCGTAGTGGTGCATCCTCCGCAAAAGGGATGGGTTCCACCGGCCCGGGCTCGGTGCCATGTAGACGACCATAGGCTCGATACACATCGCTGCTGCCTGGCACAACGACTCGCTTCGCGATGCCTTTGAAGACACGCATGAGCATTTCTGCGTCCTGGCGGGTGAATGCCAACATATCCAATACCACATCCGGAGCCAGTTGTTTGAATTCATGGGTGAATTCGTCCAATTTACGGCGGTCGCCGATGATGCGGTTGCTGGCTGGCGGCAGATCAAGAAGGTGTTTGCCTCGATGAAATAGCGTGACTTGATGTCCCTGTTCTGCAAGGTAGCGTGTGGTGAAAGGGCCAGTGAGGCTGGTGCCACCGAGTATTAAAATTTTCATGGACTGTCCTATACGGCTCCCTGCTGCAGTTTAAGTTGGCAGGGTCAAGGGTAGAGACGGGAAAGCTCTTCCTTCAGATATGACTTGATGGTTTGCCCTGCTTGAGTGTCCAGGTAACTTGATGATCGTATGAATTCATCCATCAATCGGATGGCATCTTTTGTCATGAGGCTGGCACGCATGGCTTCATTCAAGCGCACGAACTCACGCGAAATCTGTGTTTGTTCCTCAAGAAGATAGTTGAACTGCTGATCGCAGGCAGCGATCGGAGGCGGGTAATTCGCAAGTGCCTGATAGATTCGGTCTTTTTCATTTTCCAGTTGAGTTCTGATCTGATTCCAGGCAGATTGAATGACATCCATCTGCTTGATCATCGGCTTGGTAGTCTCGAATGACGGCATCGTTTATTCTCCTTATCGAATATCTTCACTTACGGTTGAGCGCCTATTCAGGGCAGGATCGGATGGCGGGCTAACAGCAAGCTTTGGCAGCTGCGGAGAGAAAAGCTCAGAATGCGCGCTGTGTTGGTTGTCTTTGTGGCGAACAAATCTTCTTATTTGGATAACTGCTTTACCCTAAAGGCAGTATATTTGGCTCGTGCCTCAGCATTTAATGGAATTTCCTGGCTTTCACACCATAGCAATAAATCTGCAACTTCAACATCAATTTTTATGATCTGTAAACCTTGCTGACGCAGTCCTTTTACGACCCGTTCTGCTTCTTTCAACCACTCTGCATGTGTTTCTTCCAGTTTATCCTTATCGGTTGATACATTACGCAATGTTTCCCATTCTTCAGGTTTATACCAGGCAACGCCAACTGCAGAAGTGGAAGAGTCAAACTTGGATTTGGGCATGATATCACCTCAGAATTCGTATCCACGCGCTACCCAGTAATGCCAATCTTCAATCGCTTCCTGAGTATCAGAGTCTACTTTCTTTCAAGGAAGGGATTTTTCTTGCTTCAATACATTTCGCTTTAAACGGGAATTGAAGCCTGGCCTCGAGATAATAATACCAACCAGGTGTTTGTTCTTCGCCTCCATGCGCATCGACGATGGCTTCCATGCGAATGCGATGTTCACGTGATGCATCTTTTTATACTCTGTCCATGTTGAAACGAGCCTTTCAAACAGCTTGACTTATTTTACATGGTTTCGCAACTTTGCGGCCAACCGTTGGCGTCGGCGCTCGGCGTTTTGTGCCAGCCATTCATGAATTGGGACGGCGTAGCCGAGTCGCCTGCCCGCTTTGTTAGCCGGTTTATTGCTTGAAGGCGACGCCTTTCGCTGTGACAGGCATTCATTCATCAAACATCTAGTTTTCTTTCGCCCAGCCACTTCACCATCTGAGGGTCACGATGGTCAAAGAAACTACTGGTCTTGGTGTCTAACGTTGTAATCGCCGTCATCTCTTCCGTGCCTAATTCAAAATCAAACACGTTGATGTTTTCTATCATCCGCTCTTTGCGGGTTGATTTTGCAAGGGCGATAATTCCTCTTTGTACAAGCCAGCGGAGAATTACCTGGGCAACGCTTTTTTGGTGCTTTGCGGCGATGGCAAGCAATACTTCATTTTGAAAAATATTGTTCTTTCCCTCTGCAAATGGAGCCCATGCTTCCACCTGAACGCTGCTATCCTGCAGAAATGTTTGCGCGTCAATTTGCTGATGGAAAGGATTTACTTCAATCTGATTTATCGCAGGCGTTATTTTGTTGTGAATCATCAGGTCCATGATTCGGTCAGGAGGAAAGTTTGAAACCCCAATGGCCCTGACTTTGCCCTGTTGATACAGTTCTTCCATCGCACGCCATTCACCATACACATCGCCGAATGGTTGATGGATCAGATACAGGTCAAGGTAATCTAATTGCAATCGCTTCAGAGAATTTTCCAAGGCTCTGAGCGTGTCCTTATAGCCATTTCTTTGAATCCAAAGTTTTGTAGTGACAAATAGTTTTTCTCTGGCGACACCGCTTTGTTTGATGCCTCTGCCAACCGCCTCTTCGTTCTGGTAAGAAGCGGCAGTGTCAATATGGCTATATCCAGTTTGAATCGCGTCAACCACGCTTCTTTCACATTCGGTCAAATCAGTGATCTGAAAAACACCGAAACCAAGAATAGGGATTTCAACGCCGTTGTTCAATTTTACTGTTTGCATAATTCTCTCCTTAAGTTTATGACGTTACTGGTGTCACTATGGGGTGAGTAGCCGGGTGAACGAGAGCGAGGCTAACGTCCAGGTACCGCTTTGTTGCACATACACTTCTGTAACTACAAATGGATTGGTGACCTCATTGCCGCCAACGACGGCTGCCAGACGAATTTTGTTCAAAAGGATGGCAGTCGTCGTGCCAATGAACCGCACCGACGCTTCCTGGATATCCACGTTCTTGTAGTGAATCCCTCCGCTTCTGATGACATCGAGTTCCTGTTCCTTGGACATGGTTCCGCCCATATGGACAAAGACAGCCTTTTCATGGAAGAGAGCATCCAGGGAATCTACTTTGCGCTCCGTCATCCAGCGCCACTTCTTCTTAGAAAGATTGATTACTTCTTGTTCCGATTTTACATTTTGCATAAATCTCTCCTTATGTTTATGCTCTGTCGCTGCATTTTATGCTTGATGCCAACATATCTTTTTTGAGCAAGCGTATCCACGTGAAGACGTATTTTTCACTGACCTCTGCATTTTTCATCTGTCAGCTCCAACGAAAGTCTAACACCTGGAGGCGACTCCAAGTCAAGGATTTTGTATACGCGTTCGATGAGGAATCTGTACATTCGCAGGTCTTAAATCTCTCAGACCCACGCCGAGCGGGGAACGTTTTCTTCCCATCGATTTGTGTGCAAGGAACAGGCTCACGGCTGGCGTTCGCCGCTAGTGATCTCGACAAGCTCGATCCGGCGGGGCGGAACGCGATAACGCCACTTTGACGGAACCAACCTTGAGGCAAGCAAACTGCCTGAAAACGTGCCACGCAGCGTCCCACCACCGACGTTTGGTATATCAGGAAATTCGCACCTTTCTGCGGCTAACTCGGCATGGGTATCCATCCGAGTTGCTGTGCAATCTCCATTCTGTCCATTACCCATTGCCCGCTCGTAATTTTTCCATTTGCTATTTTGAATATGTAGATCACAGTTGATGAATACGTCTTTCCGGATGGTGGTCGTCCCATCAAAGCCCCCGTTTGTGTTGCAGTGACAGTCGTTTGAATTAAGACTTTGTCTTCCTCAGAGAAAACACCTTCTATTTTCACGTGAAAATCAGGGAAGCCCACATTAATATAATTCGTAACAAAACCTTCGAATGCGCCGGCAAACATCGAACCCGAAACCATAAATTCTTGAATCGCCGGAACATTTCTTGCGTTGATGACTTCTTCGAGAAACCGCCGCGCTAATTCTTTATTTGATTCAACTGACATAATGATTTCTCCTTTTTAGATGTGGTTATGACTAGACGCCCAACGGCTCGCGCTGCTGACGCTGGGGCGAACGGCGGAACGCCGTCTGATGTGGAAAATGATAAGGCGTGGAAAACTGCCTGGGATGTGCGCACGCCGCGCAGCGGCAATCCCCAGCGTCCAGTGCACCCTGTGTTGGGCTTATGCCGAGATTGTAATACCATGATTTTCATCGTTCGTTAAAATCTCGAATGCTGCACGATGTTTTGTATCCAATGTATCAGTTTTTCCAGTCTTTTTATCTCTGAAATGCAGTCTGCATTCTGCAATTTTGCTATTCAGGCAATATTTGTTTCCGCCCGGCGGATTATAGTAATTTAGACCAATAAAGGCTTGGCTTGGGGCAGATATTTCTCCTTCAATCTCGACATCTTTGGTTTTTGATTTGAATTCCCAAATAAAATATCGAAACTTGCCATAAGCCTTTATTCCTTGCGCGAGTTCTGTAAGAGCATACTCTTGCCGATCATGACGAAGAACAAGAAGCGTGATTGGCGGCGTCCAAAAAGGTCCCAACTTTAATTTCGCTGTTGCTACCTCCAAAAAACTTTCTGGATGAGATTCGAAGCCAGCCACCTGACCCCAGGCATATAAGTCTGTATGCCTTAATCCCCAATTGTGATTTTGACTACCAATCCAATCTGTAATGTTTATTTTCTCGTCGTTGACTGCCAAAGTTCCGTTGAAGTGCGCTAGTGGAAGACTTACCAAACTTTTTGCCGCTGGAAACTTGCCTTTATACAAATTCAACGGTAATAGAAAAAGAGGCAGTGAATCTCCGTTAAAAGTCATTTCCCACGCTACTTTACTCACTTTGTTTTCAATTGCTCCTTGAAAGAGGCGTGATGAAAGTTTTGCATTGCCAATTTGGATATTGAAATCTGTGGTATCAAAATAACAGTCGGCTAGTGGATATTCTTGTTTAACCACGATGTGTTGATTTGTTTCACCATTGAAGAAAGTTGCCCAAAGTTCACCAATGTTATTCTCAGCGTGATCTTTCGGGCTAAAGAGGGTATACCGAATCCAAAAGGCTAAGGGGCGATTTGGATGATTTGCTCGCAGAAAGAAACTCTCGTAATGTCCTTGTGTTTGGCTATGATAACGGGTGAGATTGACCTGTTTATGAAAGGTGAGTAGTTCATTTTGCATAGTTACATCCTCTGATTTACATAAGCCCGACGACTCGCGTTACCCGCTTGGGGAGGGATTGCTCAGCATCCCGGCGCTCGCCCGGGACGAGATAACTCCATTTTAGCGGAATCAGGTTTGAACCAAGAAAACTGCCTGAAAACGCGGAACCCACCCCAAGTCGGGTGTCCGCCTCGTTGGGCGGTACCGCCAGGGAATCATCAGTTAAATGATAATCGTGTCATGGGCCATTTTTAGTAGCACGTCACTGGCTTCCGAGTAGCCCGCTGCTTGCGGCATGGCCATCACGATCAGATCCTCACGAGGGAAGATCCACGCAGATGTACCACTTAACCCAATCCAACCAATATGAATTGGATCGATAACCTGCACTCCGATACCCAAACCGTATCCCATTCCCGGCCAAGGTTCGTTATTGAAGCGTACAGGGAATGTTGAACCGTAAAGTTGATTAGTAGTCATTGCTGTCACTGTATCCTGCTTGAGCAACCGAATCCCACCCAACTCACCACCATTTGCCAGCATCAATAAAAAGCGGAAGTAATCTGGCATACTGGAAACAAGCCCCCCACCGCCATACGGTATAACAG
>OELG01000740.1_pt3 | contig 18344 bp, 21 predicted proteins | sample 1503541 | NCBI WGS metagenome assembly OELG01 (sample SAMEA104379617, study PRJEB20068) | metagenome | biome: 1000743; feature: 77; material: 1998 | place: USA | collected 2012 | depth 25 m | reverse complement strand
TGAGACGCTTGACTCTTACACGATGGTGCTGCCGCACATGTCATCGTATTACTTCGAACCTGCCCTAAAGAAGGTTATGGCGGAGCTTTCTCCGCATCGCGAAGTGCCCTACTGGACAAATCTGCGCACGGCGGGCAATACCGGCGCCGCCAGCATCTTTATCATGCTCGATGAGTACCTGAAAACCCGACCCGTCAAGGCGGGCGATCGTCTTCTGCTCTTCGTTCCAGAGTCGGGTCAGTTCAACTATGTGCTCATCAGCCTGACGGTCGTTTGAGGCGCAAGTCGCATGAAAATTGCCGTGGTTGGCGCGGGATGCAGCGGCCTCGTCACGCTGAAATATCTTCTGGATATTTATCCGGCGGAGGACGTCCTCTGCTTTGAAAAGAGTCATTCGGTGCGCGGCTGTTGGGGGAATCAGCGACCCGATTTTGTCTCCACGTCCACCAAGTACACCACGCAGTTTTCCTGCTTTCGCAAATGGTCCCCGGAGGTGACAGCCAGGCAGAACTTTGAGGAGTTCTATCGCGGCTCAGAGTTTGGGGATTACCTGGAAGAGTTTGCCGCGCACTTCAATTTGAAAAAGCGGATTCGATTCGGCGTCGAATTACGAAATCTTGAATGGATCGATGGAAGTTGGTCGCTCCGATTGGCAGAAAATGGGCATGAAGAACGCCAGACGTTCGATGCCGTTTTTCTCTGCACCGGTCTGGCAAACCAAAAAGCGCCTCTCGTTTCTCGGGAGATTCCGGTGACAGAAAGCCCCGAAGGTGTTTGCAACGCGACCGTCGTGGTCGTCGGCGGAGGCGAATCGGCCTCAGATGTCGCTAACTATCTCGCAAAACCGGAGCACCATAATACGGTTTATCTTTCGCTTCGTTCCGGCATTCGGGTCAGCCCGCGCTATCACCCCATCCGCGGCGTGCCTTCCGATTTTTTGCGCAACCGACTGTTGATGTCATTTGGCAAAGGACTACGAAACTGGACTGGGGAAGGCTTCGTTACCTTCCGGATCCGATTTGACTCGCTCCTGGCCCGCTGGTTTCCGCACCTGCAAACCGGCAGAACTTCCGAAGAGCAAGTCCAGGCGTTAAGGCGCGAGTGGGATCTTAAACTCAAAGCGCGGGCAAAGGGCGGACTGTTCAACGTCTTTCATAATAAGAGCGATGACTTCCTGGATGCTGTGGGGGAGAAGCGTTTACAGATCATTGGGCCGCCTGTGGATGAGAATTGGACCGACTATTTCGACTTTGACCGAACCACCCCGCTTCATCTCAAGCCGAACCTGCTCGTAGTTTCTACCGGCTTTTTCTCGCGTCTGACAGAGTTTTCGAGGGGTCGCATCGGCCTGAAAGATTTTTACCAGGGCTGTGTCCACACCGAGCTGCCCAACCTGTTCCTGATCGGGTTTGCGCGGCCCATCATTGGCAACATCCCATCCATCAGCGAAATACAGGCACAGTATACGACCGGAGTCCTTTCGGGAAAGTACCGATTGCCTGCAGGCTTACGAAAGAAACAAAACGAAGCCTGGCAGCAATTATGTGCCGAGTATCGCACGATCAACACCGAGAACGTCTACCCGGTGGAGCAATTCACTTATTGCGACACGCTTGCACGTGAGATGGGCATGATGCCCACGCGGGCAAATGTGCGATCGCTGCGGACCTGGTTGAAAATCATTCTTGCACCAATTAGCACCACTCACTATACGGATGCATATTTTGACCAGGAGGCGCTTGATCGACAGAAGGTTTACATGCCGGCTGTCCTTTTTGCTTTCCTGACCCTGATGCGCCTGTTGGGATCCCCATTTCAATGGATCAAACGCATTTCCGATCTTGCGTTCCCCAGCCTACGGCTCAAAAGAATCTCTGGAAAAACACAAAGCTAAAAAGAACGTACAACTCTCCCAATAGCTCGAGTCCGGCAGAGGCAAGCAGGAGAATTCGAGGGCGACGCGACGGCGCAATTACCGCGAGGACCAAATAGCCAATGATTAATATGGGTCCTCCGAAGGCGCCCAAGACACCGAACAGGGAAATGACGGCGGCAGAGGACTCTGCTATGTGAACTATGTTGGCATTCATCAGTGCGTTCGCGATGACGATAATAATTCCTGTAATCGAGAATCCCAAACATAATACAGCGAACCCGTTCCAGAATTTCTCGGAAGAGCGCAGAAAGTAAAACGCCAGCACAGTGGGAATCAAGGCCAGCCCTCCAAAGACCAGCATGAAAAGAATACTTTGACCGAAGGCAAACATTCCCTGGGAGGCTTGTGCGTCCGTGCCTCGGGTAGCCAGCTCCTGGATATAGGTTGCAACGTATGCGGCTACACAGGCGAGGATATATCCTGCAATCACGATGCCAATTTTGACGGATTTGTGCATAGGCTTCAACTCAATCTTTCCGTGCCACCACTTGATAAAACCGCGCCAGAAGCTTATAAGGATGCTCGGCTGTAAGGGCAAACTCAAGCTCCTCCAATTGCGCGAGCATAGCAGGCTCTGATTTCGTTTCGTTGGTTCCCCAATAATCTATCATACATCTTAAGCCGTAGTCACTCTCTACTGTGCAACCCAAATCGGTGAGCAGTTGCTTCATCTCATCTGCACTTCCAACATGAGCGACCGAATCAAATATGGTATTGGTCTCCCTCGCACCAATCGTCATTTTGGCGGCACGGAGATCACCCCGGAGAAACGCGTGATGATACGCAATAGAGAAGCGGTTTACGCTGACGATTGATATTAGGCCCTGCGACCGCAATGGCCTCAGGATTGCCTTTAGAACATCCGCAACATTTTCCACATATTGAATTACATTGTTGCAGATGACCAGGTCGAATTCCTGATCGTGGATATGATCGGGAAGGTTCTCCAGGCGAGTGAGGACAAACGAATAGTTCTTTTCCAGTCCCAGGTCTGCGACAAGTCTCCGCCCATCAGCGACCATCACCTCAGAATAATCTGCGACAACCACCTGGCTTCGGTTTTGCGCAAATGGCACTGTCCCAATTCCGTTTCCGCCACCCGCGTCGAGAATTCGCAACCTGGCGCCTTCCGTATGTCGAAGCAGATTCGAATACTCTACTCGTCTCCGAACCTTTTGCCACGGCATACTTTCCTCCCGCTTCCATGTTTCCAGATGCGAGTCGAAAGCCTCATGATTTGTAGGCATATTTCTATGAGTCCTCTTCTTCGTAAAACTTGTACATGGCGTCAAAATCCTTCATACGGGTTGACACTTGGCCATTCCTTTAATGTAGCACTGGGACCTGATTCTGGCTTCTCTTCCAGCGCCTCAACCAATTTTCAGGACACGAACACCGATAGATTCGCTCTTCCCCTTCAATTCAAGCTGACGATGTTCCAGCGCTCCAGGGTCAAGACCCGATGCAGTGAATGCCGCGTCACTGATCAGAATCTCCCCTGCTGCTGCTGTAGAAGCGAGGCGCGCCGTAACATTGACATTATCGCCCAACGCGGTGAAATCGGCTGGACTTTCATCGCCTCCTACTACCCCGACGAAGGCTGGACCGGTATGGACGCCGATCCCCACTGGCAGCCAGGGTTCCTTGGAAGCGCGATGTCCGGTGAGCCTCAGCAAGTTCTGAGCCGCTTCGATCGCTTTGCGCGGGTGTTCTGGCCCCGCGAATCCGGGGAGATAGAGGCCGATCGCTTCATCACCCATGAGTCGGTCAACGAGTGCATCGGTCTGCACCATGACATGGGTGGCGACTGTATAAAAACGGTTGATCAGCCGGCCAAACTCCCGGGCACTCATGCGCTCGGCAAGCTTCGTCGAATCACGGACATCCGCGAACAGCATGGTCAAAGAGACCTCGGCGCCGCCAGGATGATCAAATCTTTCACAAGGCTGACAGAACCGGGGATTGTATTTGGATTGGTCCTTTCCGAGCAGATGCATGACAAAGCCGCCCCAACCCTTAAAAGGTGAGGCACACAATTTGCAGCGCGGATCGGAAGGCAGCAATCCATTGAGATGATAAAGATGCCGGGGAATGGGCTCGCCTTCGGTCAGAAATTTATACCAATCCTGCTCGGTCGATATTTCATCTGGCATGACGGTTCTCCAGACTTAATCATACTATGATGCAGGTTACGTTGATTCAAATGAGAGGCATCCTGATATTTTCTGAAATACTTTGATAGCAACGCATAGCTATGATGATCAAATCAAATTCTCAACGGAGACTAAGCGATGAAAACAAATTTGGAAAATGTCTCATTGTTCAGGCAGCCGAGCGCCTGGATTCCATTGGCGATGTCGCTGGCGGCCTTGATCCTGGTCCTCGGGCACGCGGCCGTTTACGGCGTTGTCCACGAAGCGGATGAGGGCGCGGCTGCCCATATCTGGCAGATCCTCATGGTCGGGCAGCTCCCGATCGTGGCTTACTTCATGGTCAAGTGGCTGCCGAATCGACTCAGAGAGTCCTTGCAGGTGCTCGCCCTGCTGGCCGTCATATGGCTCGCCAACTTTGCTGCCGTCTATTGGCTCACGTAGTTTGATTTTACGCTTCCGCGGCGCGCCTAGCTGGACATACGAATTACTACATTACCCTTTTTCTGCCCGGTATCTACGTATCGGTGCGCCTCGGCCGTCTGTTCCAGTGGATAGCGCCGGTCGATGACCGGTTTGATCGTTCCGGCCTCGACCAGCTCTTTGAGGGCAAGTAGATTCTTGATCGTATAGCCTGCTGTCCAGGTGATTACCTTTTTGTTCCTTTCCTTCGATGCCCACCGCGCACGGAATCCGCCGAACGGCCCGGGGTTCGCATTCAGATAGGTTCCATTCTCGTTTAGCGATCTTAAACTCCCTGAGAATGGGCTCTTGCCAATCGTATCCAAAATGACGTCGTAATTCTGACCGTTTTTGGTGAAATCTTCTCTGGTGTAATCGATGACGTGGTCTGCGCCAATCGAGCGCAGCATCTCCAACTTCCCGGGTTTGTCCACGCCGGTCACTTCAGCTCCATAATGTTTGGCAAGCTGGACAGAATATGTACCGATACTGCCACCCGCGCCGACAATCAGAACCTTTTGCCCGGGCTGGATATTGGCTTGTCGAAGCGAATGCAGGGCCTCGAGTCCGCCAAATGGCAGGGCAGCGGCCTCCTCAAAACTTATGTTGGTCGGCCTTATTGCCATCACACTGGCCAGCGCTGAAGGTTTTTCGGGAAGACATAGATACTCGGCATAGGTTCCCATGCCAAGACCCGTATACCCATACACTTCGTCGCCTGTCTGATAGCGGGTTACATCCTTGCCGGCGGCTACGACCTCTCCGGCAAACTCTGTTCCAAGTATTTTTATTCTGCCTGGCCTTATGAGTCCCAGGTATAGCCGTATTGGAATCGCAAAAAAGAGAGGCAACTTGAGCCTGCGGAGCTCAGTGTCGGGTGTCGCCGCGGTCGCCGCATGTACTTTGATCAGGACTTCATTGTCCCTGGGTGTAGGTGTTGGTACCTCCCGGAGTTGAAGACCATCCGGCGACCCATATTTTGTCCAAATGATTGCTCTCACGGATATTCCTCCGGAAGCACTTTTAGCTCTAAAGACCTTCCAGAAAATCTTTAACAATGGCTCGGAACTCTTCAGGATGATCCATATTGGGTAGGTGGGCCGCGTCTTCGATTCTTACCGTTCGTACAGACGGTATTTTCTCCTGCATATAATCGGCAGCAGCAAGGATGTAAGGAGTGTCATGAGAGCCAACGATGACCAAAACAGGGATGTTCAATCCCGCAAGGCGATCAAAGGCTGGCGTCTCGACATTTGGTAGACGTTTGCCAAGTTTCCTGGCTTCATAGGCCAGAGCCTTGCGATCCATTTCATAGGCCAAATTTCGCATCGTTTGATTCACCTGATCGGGTGTTCGACCCATACCATCGAACCAGATTTGGGTTTCGATCTCAGCCACAAGGTCAAGCTCACCGGCCTCAAAAGCCTTCTCCGCTTCCGCGAATTTGGCAGGCGCGGGCACATCCAGTTTTAGGCCACTGGGGCCTGAGCCGACCATAATCAAAGCCTTTACTCTGGATGGATGCGTGAAGGCAAAATCCATTGCCAGCCCTCCGCCCATGGAACATCCCATCAGCAACATGGGTTCACGAAGGTCCAGCGCGTCCAGTACGGAGACCAGATCACTCATGTGGTTGAAATCGCCGTCCACAGGTTCGCTCTTGCCATAGCCGCGCATATCATATCGGAGCACCTGATAGTCCCGGGCAAAGAACTCAAATTCGTTATTCCATTGGCGGCTATCAGCCACGCCGGCATGTATCATAACAAAGGGCGTTCCCTCACCGGCAGTTTCATAATAGATCTGTGCAGTGTCCGCTTTTACAAATCCAGATTCCGTCTGAGATTTTGACATTTCGCATCTCCATAACAATTGTCTCGGCCAATATTAGTCTCTCTTCGCGTTCAACTATTCGATTTATACAACTTAATATTTCTTCTTATCCATCGTTTTTCGATTTTCAGCGACCTTCAATTGAACGATTTTCGTGATCAATTTCAACGGTAATGGTTTGTCTATGGGGAATTGTAAAGTGCCTTTTCCTGCCACATATTTCGCGACCTGTTTGTTGAATGACTCGCTTCCTGTGGGAATTGGGTAAATCGAGATATGATTTTTCCATCCAGCAAAGGAAATCAAATATTTACCATTCAATGTGAAGGCCGGCATGTTGTAGCTGATTATCTCTCCTGCTTCGGGAGCCGCCCCTTTTATCGCCCTCCGTAATTCCTCCAGTATTTTTTGTCGGTCTTGGGGGAAAGTTGCCATGTACTCATCAATGGAAGTAATCTTGATTTTCATGAATTCTCCATTCCTGGTCTTTGCGAGGAGCGTAATTTGCGACGACACCGTACTTGCGCTCGGTGCAAGTGAGCAATCCCTCATTGGGGCGGAGATTGCTTCGGGCGGACGAACACTGCCTCGCAATGACGGGGTTTCCATCACTTGGAGAGCGGGATGAGCGCGTTTGTTGCCTCACCATAGCCCCAGCCGGTAAGGTCTGGAGGCGTGATTCCCAGCGCACTGAGCATGCTGCAGATTTGTTCGCGGTGTTCGGTCGCATGGTTGATGATCTGAACCATGAGCACCCACGGCTCCACATAATATCCATCCCTCGTTTGGAGTTGAGATTTCAAGGGTTGCTGCTCGCCTCGTGAGATCGCCAGAAGACCTTTTCCACTTTTAAGAACGGACTCTTTCAACTCGGCGAAATCCACGGTGAAAGCATCAAGTCTCTCTTCCAGCGGCAGAGTAAGGGTTCTCAGGTAACTGTACTGTGAGCCCACAAGATGCACTACGGTGCGACGAATCGTCCCTTTTGTGGCAGATTGGGGTTCAGCGTCAAGCTGCTCGTCACTGAGGGCTGCACATGCCTCAAGGATGCGAAGGTTTGCCCAGTTGTTGTGTTCAAATAATTTTACAAGGAAATCATCGGTCATCGAGTAACTCCTTCCTGGAACTGACAGGAAACTGCGCGGTGTTTCTATAATTTTACCGCTACACTGGCCCTGGTCTTTCGAGGGTGTGCTGGGAAGCAGGCGAAAAGTATCTTTTTTCTGTTCTCCTGTTCTATGGATTATAGTTGTTTTGTCTTTCTATCCATACGTTGCAGCGGAAAGAGCCACAATGACAGGGAAGAGAAGTTTTCATCATTTTCTCATAAGCTCTTCGCTGTTCTGTATAATGGACTTCATGATCCTCATCACCGGCGCTGGCGGTAAGACGGGCAGAACTCTGGTCAAGGCGTTATCGAACGTGGAGAGCGTTTGTGCGTTCGTCCATCGCGAGGAACATGTTCCGGTTCTAAAGTCCCTGGGCGCGGAGAAAGTCGTGGTCGGTGATCTGCACGATGGAGTCGCGATTCGAGCGGCGATGCAAGGGGCGCGGGCGGTATATCATATCTGTCCGAACATGAGTCCCGATGAGGTAGCAATTGGTAACCTGGTCATTGGGCAGGCGCGCGAGGTTGGGGTCGAGCATTTTGTCTATCATTCCGTTCTGCATCCGCAAGTGGAGAAGATGAATCATCACTGGCAAAAGATGCGCGTGGAAGAAATCATCTTCGAGTCAGGGCTTCCCTTTACCATTCTGCAACCGGCACCGTACATGCAAAACTTACTGGGCGGCTGGAAAAGTGTTGTCGAAGACGGCGTACTGAGGGTTCCATACTCTGTGGATTCTAAATTCAGTTTCGTTGACCTGGAAGACGTCGCCGAAGCCGCCAGGATCGTGTTGACCGGACCAGGTCACGCCAACGCAACGTACGAACTCGCCGGCACATTACCCACATCACACGTGGAGGTGGCCGAGATATTTGGCCGCGTTTTGAAGCGTAATGTCCGCGCTGAGCGGAGCGAGCGCCCGTTTCGAGCGCAGTCGAAGCGTGAGAGTATGTACGCGCTTGAAAATCTGGCCAGGATGTTCGAGTATTATGATAAGTGGGGCTTGGTGGGAAATCCAAATGTGTTGAGATGGCTGTTGAAACGAGAACCAACATCTTTGGGATCATTCATTCAGAAAATGTTGGATGAAAGCGATGCAATTTATTAATGCTCTTTCTCTTACGGCGAATGTCAATATTTGGCTGGCGAATTCACGCCACCTGAGAATTTTGCATGTCTTTGACCACGCCTGCAATCTGATCAACGAGCGCCGGGAAATTCTGTCCATCGTCACGCCGCAAATTGGGAATGGACCGTTCAATCTGGTTGTTGAAGATCATGTTTTATTTCCTGAATATATCAATATTGAATCTCCAGTTTCCATTGTTAGCAATCAAATCATGTTAAGCGATAGGGCCATCCACACCACAAACGCGAAGCTCTGGAATGCACGCCCGGATTGGGAAAAGTTACACGTGCATAGAGATAATATCCTGAATCAATTGATGAAGTTTTCAATCACCGATGGTGCATTCTCTACTTCTCTGTTTTCCGCTCTTGTGAATGCTGATCTTTCAACCTCCATTACTGCCGCTAAACAACTGGCTGGCCTGGGTCAGGGTCTCACGCCTGCGGGAGATGACTTCCTTCTCGGTGCGATCTATGCGGCCTGGATTATTCATCCTCCTGAAATTTGCGGTATGCTTGCCAATGCAATAGCAGCTACCGCCGCGCCGTTGACCACGTCACTTTCCACGGCGTGGTTGAGATCCGCGGGGAAAGGGGAAGCGGGCATCTTGTGGCATCAGTTTTTCGATGTTTTGATTTCTGCTAACCCTGCGCGTATTCAGGAAGCAATGGATAAAATCCTTGCTGTAGGTGAGACATCTGGCGCGGACGCCATGGCGGGTTTCATTGGTTTGTTCATGTGTTGGGGAGAACATTGCTCGAATTTGTGGGAGTATAATCAAACCTGACAAATTCACCCACATACTGATCAGACATTACAGCAATTTGGAATTTGGTTTCTGTAGCGCCGAGTTCTCTACTTAATCATGTCTTTCGCAAAGGAGAAGATGATGAAAAAGAAAACCTTATTCTGCCTCGGGCTCGTCATTCTGATGATTCTGCCCGCTGCCTGTGGAGGAGTTCAACCAGCTGCCCCGGCCACCGAAAACGCGGGAGCAGACATGACCCCGCAAAAGGGCGGCTCGATAATCATCGCCTACAAAGATGATCTGGCTACGCTTGACCCCGCGATTGGCTATGACTGGACCAACTGGCCCGCGATCAAAATGGTCTTCGATGGCTTGCTGGATTATGACAGCGGCACCACGCTGATGCCTCGGATAGCGGAGGCGATGCCCACAGTCAGCGATGATGGAACGGTATATACTTTCAAACTGCGCAAGGGCGTGAAATTCAGCAACGGGCGCGAGTTGACCGCTGATGATGTAGTGTATACGCTCACCCGCGTCCTCGATCCCAAGACTGGTAGCCCTGGCGCTGGCTTCTTTGTGGGTATTAAAGGCGCGCAGGAATTCATAGACGGGAGCGCCACGACTGTGGAAGGAATCAAAGCCCTCGACCCCAACACGGTCGAGTTCACCCTTTCTGCGCCAGATGTGACCTTCCTCAACAAGATGGCTATTAACTTCTCCTTCATCGTTCCGAAGGAGGAAGTGGAAAAGGCTGGGGAAAACTTCGGTCACGCTCCCGTTGGCACGGGGCCTTTCACCCTCAAGGAATGGAAATCTGGCGAATCCCTTACCTTCGAGCGCAACCCAAATTACTTTTATGAAGGTTTGCCATATCTCGACTCCATCACCATTCAGGTGGGCGTCGCGCCGGACGTGGCCCTGCTTCGTTTGGAGAAAGGTGAGATTCAAATGATGGGTGATCCGCCGCCCGGAGCCGATTGGGCGCGGATCACCTCGGATCCGGCCTGGAAAAACCGCATCGAGAAACAACCCCAGGTCAACACCACCTATATTGCTATCAACACAACCATGCCGCCCTTCGACAATTTGAAGGTCAGACAAGCTCTCAACCATGCGATTGATAAACAGCGCATCGTTCAACTGCTCAATGGGCGTGCCACTGTTGCAAACCAGGTTCTTCCACCGCTCATGCCCGGTTATGATTCAACATATACCGGTTACGAGTATGACCCGGAGAAAGCCAAAGCTTTGCTGGCCGAGGCAGGCTTCCCCGATGGTTTTGAAACGAGCATCGAGTGTATTTCCGTTGATCCTCAGCCAAAATTATGCGAATCATTCCAGCAGGATCTGGCGAAGGTCGGCATTAAACTGACGATCAATAACCTTGCCGCACCGAACGTTATTGACGATGCGGGCAATGGCAAGACTCCACTGGTCTGGTCCGGCGGTCTGGCGTGGACTCAGGATTATCCTGATCCAGATGACTTCTATGCTCCCATCCTTGGGTGCGATTCCAACATACCTGGCGGCTGGAACTGGTCGCGCTATTGCAATGAGGGAGTACACGCCAAGAGTGTTGAATTGCTCGCCGTAACAGATCGCAACGCGCGCCTGGAAGGATACAAGCCGTTATTCAAATCGCTTATGGATGATGCGGTCTGGGTGCCAGTGATCAACGGTGAATATGACGTGGCACATGCTGAAAATCTCCATGGTCAGCCGACTTTGATTCACCCTGAACACCTCTTTATCTACGAAACAATGTGGATGTCACAATAGAAACATGATTGCCAGCAAAACGTAGAGTCGTTCCAATGGAATGACTCTACGTCCATTGAAAGCCAACATGAAGATCGATTCACAACGCCGCGTGGTTGCTGAAATGGGAGCCGAAAAGGAAATTGCCCAATCTCTCATTGCATCTGGGTCGGATCATTCAAGTTATTTGGCAATGGTTTGGCGGCGTCTGCGGCGTGACCGGACGGCAATGTTTGGCGCAATTCTGGTGATGGTTATTATTCTGGTCGCATTTCTTGCTCCAGTGCTTTCTCCACATGATCCAACGGAACAATTCCGTGACGGATTAACGCCCGATGGGCAACCTATGCCAAGTACGCTTCTCACCTCTGGCGATGCGCGCTTTCCACTTGGAACCGATGCCAATGGACGCGATCTGCTCAGCCGCATTCTGTATGGTGCGCGTATCAGCTTGCTGGTGGGTGTCCTGGCGAATCTAATGGCTGTTGCGATTGGCACGCTGATTGGCTCGGTCGCGGCTTACTTCGGTGGCTGGCTGGAGACTTTTTTGATGCGCTTCACGGATATGATGATGGCTTTTCCCACACTCTTGCTTGCGATGACTCTGGTTGCCATTCTGAAACCCAGCATATGGATCATCATCCTCGTGATTGGCACAGTTTATTGGACGTGGATTGCCCGAGTCATTTATGGACAAGTATTAGCCCTGCGCGATCGAGATTTCGTTATCGCTGCACGTGCTCTTGGGGCAGGGCGTATCTTTAGCCTCGTCCGCCACATTCTGCCTCAACTTATTCCAACGATCATTGTGTGGGGTACGCTTGGCATCGCTACGAACGTGATGCTCGAAGCCAGCCTCAGTTATCTGGGCATCGGCGTTCAGCCTCCATCGCCAAGTTGGGGAGGCATGATTCAACAGGGACAATCTTTCTACCGTACGGCACCGTGGCTTGTGATCTTTCCAGGTCTGGCGATCATGTTGACAGTTTTTGCTTTCAACCTGTTTGGCGATGGCTTACGCGATGCGCTTGACCCTACTCAGCGCGGTAGAGCTTGACGTAAGAGTATGTTAACTTTACTTACTCGTCGGCTTCTCCAAACCATTCCAGTCCTTTTTGGCATCTCCATCATCACTTTTCTATTGATCTATTACCTGCCTGCCGATCCCGCGCGCATGTACGCCGGTCCAAGTGCAACCGTTGCAACGGTGGATCGTATCCGTCACGAACTTGGCTTGGATCTGCCCCTCTGGGAGCAATATACGCGCTACATGCAAAGGGTTCTAAGCGGAGACCTGGGGTTTTCCTATCGCAAGCAAATTCCGGTTGCCAGTCTGTTACGCAGCCGGATTCCATATACCCTGGCGCTCATCTTTGGTGGGATCTTTGTGGAATTACTGATCGGCCTGCCGGTGGGACTGGCCTCAGCGGTCGGACGCGGGCAATGGGTGGATCGCGTGGGGATGCTGATCGCCCTCATCGGAGTTTCCGCTCCACCTTTCTGGTTGGGGCTGTTACTGCTCTATTGGCTGGGTTATCGCATCCCGATCTTTCCGCTGGGCGGGACGGGCAGCTTGGCACATCTTATTCTCCCATCTCTGACCGCGGGATTGGGCGGGGCGGCCTGGTATGCGCGCATGATGCGCTCAAGCACGCTTGACATTTTATCCACTGATTATGTCCGCACGGCGCGCGCCAAAGGCTTGCGGAATATTTTTGTAATTTTGCGCCATGTCCTGCCCAACGCGCTTAACCCCATTATCACGATGGCTGGGCTGGATATTCCCTGGTTCATTGGTGGTGTTGTATTAGTGGAACGCGTGTTTGATTGGCCCGGGGTAGGACGCCTTGCGGTGGAAGCTATCGAAACTGTAGATGTTCCGCTGATTCTTGGAACTGTTATCTTTACAGCGTGTGTTGTGGTATTTAGTGGAATCCTGATCGATCTGGCTCAGGCACTTGCTGATCCACGTATCCGGAACAGCAGGCTGTAAAGAACATACGAAAGAAAATTATCCACACATTTTCATCAAAATAAAAAGGAGAATACAATGGCTACTCACCATCTCGACGATACCCAACCTCATGCGTTTTGGGATAATTCCTTTCCAGCACGTATTCGCGTCAAATCTGGTGACACCGTGGTCTTTGAAACACTGGAGGCCTCTGCCAACCAGATTACATCTGCTTCAGCACATGAGGCCGTTGCGAACCTGGACTTTGGTCTTATCCACCCACTGACCGGACCTGTATATGTACAGGACGCCGAGCCGGGTGATGGGCTGGAGGTTGAAGTTGTTCGTATCAAGCATAAGGGCTGGGGATGGAACGCGGTCATCCCTGGCTTTGGATTGTTGGGAGAAGACTTTCCGAATCCCTATCTCCACCACTACAAGTTAGGACGTACACACTGCGAGTTCCGCAAGGATATTCTCATTCCATATGAGCCATTCTGTGGTGTGATGGGTGTTGCTCCTCGCGAGCCGGGACGGCTCACTACAATTCCGCCGCGCGAGAACGCTGGCAATATTGATATTCGTCACCTTACACCTGGCACGCGGGTAATTTTCCCGATTCTAGTCCCGGGAGCGCTATTCTCCTGCGGTGATTGTCATTCGGCACAGGGAGATGGCGAAGTGAATGGAACTGGCATCGAAACTCCGATGTCAGTCACGTTGCGCTTCCGCGTGATAAAAGGCGCAAGCATACCGGAACTGCGATTCATCACGCCGTCGGGCAAGAAACTTACCGTGACAGATGAGGGTGGTTACTTCGTTACCACAGCTCATGGTCCCGACCTCTTCAAGGATGCACAACAGGCAGTTCGTTATATGATTGACCATATTGCCTCTGAGTACAGTATGACTCGGGAGCAGGCCTATTGTCTGTGTGGCGCGGCGGTGGACTTGAAGATCAGCGAAATCGTGGATGCACCGAATTGGATTGTCTCTGCTTATCTGCCATTGAGTATCTTCAAACAAACGAAGGCGGCAGCGAGCTCCACGGCCAGGAAACCAAAGTCGGCGCCGAAAAAACGTCCGGCGGCTAAGCCCAGTTCAAAACGAACAGCGAAGAAACGCCGCAGATAATGTCCCAAGTAGAGGGCGGCATTTCTTCCCGTCTTGCCGCCTTCTCCCACGGTTGTTGGGGGAGATGGTATATGTTTCAAAATCCCATCAGGGCCTTCTTAAAGTCAAAATTGATTCCGCTAATCCACGCCAATCTACGCTAATTTCGAAACTATTCGCGAGGATTGGCGGAGATTAGCGGAAAGACTATGAACTCCACGGACTTTAAGAAAGCCCTGAAAATCCCATCATTGCCTCTTGACAAAATAGAATATGCGTTCTAAAATAGGACATTGACATATTCCTATATAGGAATATAATGTGGCCATGGCACGTACACCCACTACCCATGACCCGTTCAATGCCGTGGCTGAACCCAAGCGACGTCAAGTTCTTGAGGCGCTCGGCATGCGAGAACTCTCGGTCAACGAACTCGTTAAAAAGCTTGGCTGGACCCAGCCGATGGTGTCGAAGCACCTCGGGGTGTTGAAGCAGGTCGGGTTGGTGCGCGAGAGGCGGGCCGGCCGTCAGCGACTGTATCGAGTGAATGCCGAACGTCTCAAGCCGATCTACGACTGGGTCGCACCGTTCGAGCGTTATTGGAGTGAAAGCTTCGATCGTCTCGACGAAGTTTTACAGGAACTGAAAAAGGAGAAATAACATGTCCTCAAAAAATAAAACCACGATTACCGTTGAGCCCGGCAAGCAGGAACTATTCATCACACGCGAATTCGATGCACCGCGTGAAATGGTCTATAAAGCTCATATTGACCCAGACCTTTATGTGCAGTGGCTTGGTCCCCGCGGATATGAGATGGTTCTCGAAACTTTTGAGCCTGTCAGCGGTGGCAGATACCGATATATCCATAAGGACCAGGACGGAAATAAGTTCGGCTTTCACGGCGTATTCCATGAGATCTCTGAGGAATTGATGATTCAAACGTTCGAGTTTGAAGGACTCCCCGAAAGCGGACACGTGATTCTCGACACGATGAGACTCGAAGAATTACCGGGAAACAGGACGAAGGTCACGATTCAATCCGTCTATCAATCTGTTTCTGATCGAGATGGCATGGTCCAATCTGGAATGGAGCGCGGCGTCAATGAAGGCTATGAACGTCTCGATGCAATTCTAGCGAAAATGTAGCTGGAGAGAATACGAATGAAAACAGTCACTTCAAAAGATGGTACAACCATCGCGTTCGATCAGGCAGGTCAAGGGCCAATCGTGATCCTCGTGACCGGCGCGCTTGGAACTCGTTCGCACGAAGCGCCTGATTCACTGGCGGGCATCTTATCAAAACATTTCACGGCAATTGACTATGACCGACGTGGACGAGGCGACAGCAGTGATACGCCGCCCTATGCGGTCCAGCGCGAGATCGAAGACATTGAAGCGTTGATCGATGGGAATGGTGGATCGGCCATCTTGTTTGGAAATTCATCAGGTGCAGTCCTGGCTCTGGAGGCTGCCCGTGCGCTACCGAACAAGGTGAAGAAGCTGGCACTGTACGAACCACCCTTTATTATCGACGACCGCCGTCCGCCATTGCCGAAAGATTATGTCGAGCAGCTTAACGCGGCCATAGCAGCAGGTCGTCCGGGTGATGCTGTCGAAATTTTCATGACGAAGGCCATGCTTATCCCTCCCGAATTTGTAACTATGATGCGAGATGCCCCGATGAGCCAGACCTTTGGCGATGACGCAGGTGCCAAGCCGCCGGAATGGGCAGACATGGAGAAGGTCGCACACACACTGGCCTACGATGGCATGATCGTGAAAGACTTCCTGACAGGCAAACCGCTGCCGCCCAAACGCTGGGCATCCTTCACGGCACCTACACTGGTGATCGTCGGCGGTAACAGCGAACCGTTTTTCCACGACGGCGCGCAGGCACTCGTAGACGATATGCCGAATGCCCAGCGCCGCACGTTGGAAGGACAGGACCACGCTGTATCGCCAGCAGCCCTCGCGCCTACGTTGATTGAGTTCTTTCAGTCCCGAGATAGGCTTTAGAAATTGAGCAGAATTCCTATGAAAACCGTTACTTCCAAAGATGGTACGACGATTGCATTTGATCAGTCAGGTCAAGGACCAGCGCTCATTTTCGTGGATGGCGCGTTGCAATATCGAGCATTCGATCAGGGCATGGCGCCACTGGCTGATCTGCTGGCAAAGCATTTCACTGTCATTCATTATGACCGTCGAGGGCGAGGCGATAGCGGAGATATGCAGACGTATGACCTTGCGCGCGAAATCGAAGATATTGAAGCGATCATCGATCACGTGGGTGGATCAGCATTCTTGTATGGCATCTCTTCCGGGGCAGCGCTTGCTTTCGAAGCAGCACTCGCACTAGGCAGCAAGGTCAAGAAACTTGCCATGTATGAGCCTCCCTATAATGATGATAAGGACGCACGGAAGGCATGGAAGGAATACAGACGGAAACTGAAGGAGCTTGTCGTGGAGGGTCGCAAGGGTGATGCAGTAGGACACTTTATGATGTTGGTGGGAATGCCTGCCGATCAGCTGGAGGGAATGCATCAGCATCCTATGTGGCCGCTATGGGAAGCGGTTGGTCTTACCCTTGCTTATGATGCCATTGCTATGGGAGAAGATGCCTCGATACCGACGAAGCGAGCTGCAAAACTGAGTGTCCCAACACTCGTCATGGACGGCAGTGAGAGCTTTCCGTTCATGCACGGTACAGCTGTTGCGCTTGCAGAAGCCATCCCCTATGCACAACATCGCACTCTGAAAGGTCAGACACACGATGTTGCCGCGGAGGCGCTCGCTCCAGTGTTGATAGAGTTCTTTGAAGCCTGATGGATTATTAACCTTGAAAGAAGAATAAGATGAGAAAAGACTTTAAAACCCGTACTGTTATTGGTAACTTCTCTTTGTCCCTGGATGGGAGGGTGACAGGCCCGGGCGGCGATTACGACATGGGCTGGATCGTCCCACATGCCATCACCGACGCGTCGCGAGACCATATGATCAATGTCACCAGCCCAGCCACCACGGTGCTCCTGGGTAGGAAGAATTACCAAGGCTTCAGCCAGTACTGGCCACCAATCGCCACGGACAAGTTGGCTGAGGCGCGCGACCGCGCCTTCTCCAAGTGGCTCAATTCGGTTGAGAAGATTGTGTTCTCCTCCACGTTGAAGGAGTCCACTTGGGAGAACTCCCGCATTATTGACGCCGATCCTGCAACAGTTGTCGCGGACTTGCGAAAGCAAGATGGCGGCGACATCATTGTGCTCGCCAGCGGTAGCGTCATCAAACGCCTGCTCGAAGCAGATGCGCTGGATCGCTTGAGCATCACGTTATGCCCCGAGGTCGCCGGAGGTGGTGCACGCCTATTTGATGACGGACTACCAGCGTCATCATGGACACTCCGTCAAAGCGATGTTACGGAGAGTGGCGCCCTGTGCCTACTCTATGACCGAAACCGTAAAACGAAATAGATTGAAAGGCACGCGAACATGGGAAAAGTGATTTTCAACATTACAGTATCGCTGGATGGTTTCGTCGCTGGACCGAATGATTCTCCTGAGAATGGTTTGGGCGATGGTGGTGATGCGCTCTTTAATTGGTATTTCAGCGGCGATACCGAGGTGAAAATCTCAGAGGGCACACCAGTACTCAAGATTTCAAAGAAGAGCGCCAAAATCATCAAAGAATCCTTCAAGACATACGGGGCGGGCGTGTGGGGACGCCGAACCTTTGATATCGCCCACGCCTGGGGTGGGCATCCGCCTGGGTCACCTGCTTTTATCGTCACTCACAACGTTCCGCAGGAATGGGTCAAGGAAGGATCGCCATTCACCTTTGTCACGGATGGAGTTGAAAGTGCCATTCAACAAGCAAAGCAAGCTGCGGGTGAAAAGAATGTTGTGGTTTGCACGGCGAGCATCCTCCAGCAATGTCTAAACGCGGGATTGATGGATGAACTCCATCTGGATGTGGCACCCCTCCTACTTGGAAAAGGTGTGCGGTTATTCGATCATCTCGATATAGATCCTATCAAGCTGGAACGCATACGCGTGGTCGATGCCCCCGGTGTGACACACATTGGATTCCGCGTTGTGAAGTGATTTACTTTAATACTTTAAAAAAGAAAGAGGAACCGAATGCTTACCAGTACA
>OELG01000480.1_pt4 | contig 18611 bp, 15 predicted proteins | sample 1503541 | NCBI WGS metagenome assembly OELG01 (sample SAMEA104379617, study PRJEB20068) | metagenome | biome: 1000743; feature: 77; material: 1998 | place: USA | collected 2012 | depth 25 m | reverse complement strand
GGCTTAGCCCCTGAACGAGCATGGAATAATCAAGGTGCGTTATAATAGTGACAGGAGTAGATTGATTCATGGCGAAAGTATCTTTGCGGGCATATAACCGCGAAATTGAAGCGATGATAGACCGCGGCCAGTTGGACGAGGCGGTTGCACATTGCCTTCATATTCTCAAAACATTTCCCAAACACATCGAAACCTACCGGCTGCTAGGCAAGGCCTATCTTGAATACAAACGCTACAATGATGCAGTGGATATTTTCTCGCGGGTGCTCGCCGCAGAACCAAACGATTTTGTCGCGAATGTCGGGCTCAGTATCATCCGCGATGAGCAAAGCAAAATGGACGATGCCATCTGGCATATGGAACGGGCCTTCGAGACCCAACCCTCCAACCCCGCTATTCAGAGTGAATTGCAAAGATTGTATGGCCGCCGTGATGGCGTTCAGCCTCCGCGCATTCGCATGACACGGGGCGCGCTGGCGCACATGTACGTGCAAGGGGAGCTGTATCCGCAGGCCATCTCAGAAATCAAAAGTGTGTTGAAGGAAGACCAGGGCCGCAGTGATATGTCGGTGCTGCTGGCGCGTGCCTATTACCGCAGCGGTCAAAAGAACCAGGCGGCCGATGAAGCCGCGGCCGTGCTGCGGCGATATCCATACTGTCTTGACGCGAACCGAGTGCTCGTTGAAATAGCCGGTGCCGATCGTCCCGAGACTGCCCAGGTGTATCGGCAGCGCGTGATCGAGCTTGACCCGTACGCCGGACAGGTGACCGGTACGGTTTTCCAGAGCAACGAAGTGGGCGATAATGCGGTGGCGCTCGAACATCTCGAGTGGAGCGGTCAGCCGGCTCCGATGCAATCCGGTTGGGATGCCGCAAAGGCGATTGCTCCGCAAAGCGGCTTTGGACTTGGCTCACAGGAGCCTCCGCCAGCTGCTCAGGGAGAACCGGATTGGTTAAAGATGGGGCTCGGCGATTCAAACGCTGCGCCTCCGCTCACGACCCAGCCGACATTTGTTCCGCCGATACCGGAGCCCTCGTCTCCCTTTGATTCTTCCCCGGCCAGTGAACCTGCACAGCCGACTCCTGAAGAAGATATTCCGGAGTGGATGCGTGCAGCAGGCTGGGGTAAATCGACTGGCGAATTTGATGAGAGCAAATCTACGTTTGCTGAGGAACCTGAAAAGCTCATTTCTGCCGGCGGACCTCTTGAAGAAGGTGACCTGCCAGACTGGGTCAAAGCGATGGCGCCTCCGCCAACGGGAGAGTCAGCGGAACCGGCTCAGGAGGAAGAGTTACCTGATTGGATCAAGAATATCGGCACGGGAGCTTTATCTTCGGCCGCGCGAAAGCCCGCCGAGGATCAAGCCGACTGGTTGAAAGAATCTGAGGAACCCGTGGCTCCCACGACCATACCTTCGCCCAGCGAACGACCGGACTGGATGCAGGGCTTTGATCAGCCCGCCCAACCCGCTACTTCAGAAGAGCAGCCCGATTGGGTGAAGGGGATGGAACCGCAGGCTTCCACATCAGAGTTATTCCCATCCGATGATTCAATGGATTGGTTAAAGGGCCTGGATCAACCTGAATCGGCGCCCCAATCATCGGCGGATACCACAGCGATGTGGTTGAAAGGTCTGGATGAACGTGAACCGGCTCAACCGGCAGCAACCAATGAATTACCAGATTGGTTGAATCCGGAAGAGCAGCCTGAAACTTCACAGCCCGCTGCCGCCGATGACTCCATGTTTTGGTTGAAGGGTCTTGACCAACCTGAAGCGGCAGGACAATCTTCAGCCGATACGACAGCGATGTGGCTGAAGGGTCTGGATGAACGCGAACCTGGGCAACCGGTTGCCTCCAATGAACAGCCGGATTGGATGCAATCTGTTGACGCTGGTCAGCAGGCTGCACAAAGCGAAGTACCTGACTGGCTGGAGGCGCTCGGATCTGAACCAGAAGCCGCCCCTGAAGCTGCCCCGATGGGGCAACCTGATTGGTCGACTCAACTTGGAAGCCTGCCTGAAGGACCCGCAGCCTCCGCTGAAAACGAATGGGATTTCCTGAAAGACGTATCAGAAAAACCTGCGGAACTGTCCACGCCTGCACCTGTGGCGGGTACCCAGGATTTGGGCAAGAGCGAACAGGAACGCGATGACTCGTTTGCCTGGCTGGAAGCTTTGGCCGCAAAACAAGGGGCCAATGAAGGCTTGTTGACCAAACCCGAAGACCGGTTGCAGGAAGAACCCGAATGGGTCAAACAGGCCAAAGGAGTGCTGCCACCGACAACGGCGCAACAAGCGCCCGTACAGCCGCAGGCAAAACCGGAAGACATTGGGAAGAGTCAGCAGGAAATTGACGACTCGCTCGCGTGGCTGGAAAATCTGGCTGCCAGGCAAGGTGCAACAGAAGGCCTGTTGACGAAGCCTGAAGATCGTCTTGAACAGGAACCAGAATGGGTGAAGCAGGCAAAATCTGCGCCGCAACCTCCACCTGCTCAATCTGTGGCCGGGAAAGAAGATCTTGGTAAGAGTCAACAGGAAATCGATGACTCGCTGGCCTGGTTGGAAAATCTTGCCGCGAAACAGGGGGCCACGGAAGGTTTGTTGACCAAGCCGGAAGAGCGTTTGCAGGAAGAACCGGATTGGGTTAAACAGGCGAAGTCCATGCCTCCGAGCGTCCAGCCGTCAACGCCTGTTGAGTCTGCTCCCGTTGCGAGTACCGAAGATTTAGGTAAGAGCGAACAGGAACGCGATGACTCGTTTGCCTGGCTTGAAAACCTGGCGGCCAAGCAAGGCGCGACAGAGGGCCTACTAACCAGGCCAGAAGAACGTCTGGAGGAAGAACCCGACTGGGTGAAACAAGCCAAGGGAACGCCTGAGGCTTCTGTTGCCCAGCCTGCCGCAAATGTAGAAGATCTAGGTAAGAGCGAACAGGAACGCGATGACTCGTTTGCCTGGCTTGAAAACCTGGCGGCCAAGCAAGGCGCGACAGAGGGCTTATTGACCAAGCCTGAAGACCGTCTCGAACAGGAACCCGAATGGGTAAAGCAGGCAAAGTCAACGCCACAGCAGTCTGTGGAACCTGAGCCAGTGATGGAAGAGCCGGTCTCAACGGCAGATGACACAACAGCCTGGCTCCGCAATCTGGAGCAGGAAGAAACGGAGCCTGAGCCCGAGTCTTCCAAAGATGAGACTGCCATGTGGTTCCAGAAATTGGAGGAGACTCCTCAGGAACCCAGCGCTTCTCAGCCTGAAGCGGCGGACGATCTACCCTCGTGGCTGAAAGGGTTGGAAGAGGAAGCCGCGCCCGAGCAAACGTCTGCGCCTGCGGCGGATTCTACGATGATGTGGTTGAAGGGCCTGGATGAACCTGAAGCCGCGACTCCACAAGAGACCCGGGCTGAGAACGATGTCCCTGCCTGGTTGGAGGGAATGGAAGAGGAAGAGAAAGCCGCGGAGGCTGAGGTGCCCGCCGCAGCAGCGTCACCGGAGGCGGGCGGTGAATTTGACTGGTTGAATGAAATTGAGGAAGAATCCGCGGTGGCGTCCGCGCCGTCCGAAGGCGAGGAAGAACTTCCAGCCTGGTTGAGGGGTGTGGAAGAGGAAACGCGGCTGCCTGCGACAGGGTCTCTACGTAACCTGCCTGGATGGATGCGCGATGAAACCGGCGAAGTGCTGGCAGAGCCAACTAAAATTGAGCCCACCCGGGCGACAGATTGGCAGCCTGCGGAATCGAAACAACCTCAGCCGGAACCTGAGCCAGTCGCGCCCGAGCCGCCAAAACCGGAAACTCAACCTACAGTGATTGCAGCACAGCCCGTCGAGGAACCACCGAGGCCCAAGCCCGCGCCCAAGAAGACTAAACCTATGGCCGAACCAAAGCCCGAGCCCTACAAAGAACCTTTGACAACAAGAGGTGCTGGAATGGCAACCATGTCCGTTGATCCAATGCTCGGTTTGGCTCGAAATGAACTCTCGCGCAGTAATATTCCCGGTGCGTTGCAAGCCTATGAGAAACTCATCAGGAAAGGACGCTTCCTCGATGAAGTCATATTCGATTTACGCGAAGCCTTGTATCGGTACCCTGTGGAAGTAAGCATCTGGCAGGCGCTGGGTGATGCATATATGCGCGCGAACCGTCTTCAGGATGCGCTGGACGCCTACACCAAAGCGGAAGAATTATTGCGGTAATTGGTAGGCGATTTTCAAATCGCCATATTTGAAATCTCAAATGTGAGGGCGGGATAACATCCCGCCCCACGAATTTAATCTTTGGAGGAAATCTGTGGAAAGATCGCTCGTGTTAGTAAAACCGGATGGTGTGCAGCGCGGCTTGATCGGCGAAGTCATTTCACGTTTAGAGCGCCGCGGATTGCGTCTCGTGGCGGCCAAGTTCCTGCAGGTGAGTCAGGAACTCGCCGAGACTCATTATGCCATTCATAAAGGTAAACCCTTTTATGAGGGTCTCATCTCATACATCATTTCTGCACCGGTGATGGCCATGGTTTGGGAGGGGCCCAACGCCATCGCCGCGATTCGCCAGACCATGGGATCGACGCGTCCCACCGAGGCCGCGCCCGGTTCGCTTCGACATGACTTCGCTCTGGAAGTGGGGCGGAACCTCACCCACGCGTCTGACAGTGTCGAGAACGGCACGAGCGAAGTCGCGCTCTGGTTCAAGCCGGAGGAACTTGCGGATTGGAAGCGGGAAGTAGATCGTTGGATTTTTGAGAAGTAAAAGAGAGAATTAGAGAACAGGGTAATAGTAATTTGTCCCGCTGGCTTGATGAGACGGCGGGATGTTTTATTTAACGATCCTACATCCTCAGGATAATGTCACACATTCATCAACATGAGATTTCGAGCGATAAGCCTTCCCGGCTGGGTGTTACCCGATATGACGGCTTGATTTCGGCCTTTACTGCCGCAAACATACGGTCCAGTTCGTCATCACTGTGGGTGGGATCGTAGTGAAAAGGTACGAGATGCTTCACCTGCGCCAGTTGGGCGAAAAGGAATGCCTGCCTGATACTGCTGTGACCGAATCCGATGCGGGTTTGATATTCTGCATCGGTGTACTGGGCATCGTGAATCAACAGATCGGCCCTCTCTGCTAATGCGTATCCAGACGTCCAGGCCTTCTCACGTGGAAAGGTCAACGCGCCGAGGGCTGGTTCGTGATCAGACATATATGCCAGCACGGCTTTCCCACACTGAATCCGATAGCCGATCGTTGGGTTGGGATGAATGATCAATTGCGCCTGGACAGTAAATTCCCCGATTCTGATCAACGGCCCGGGCAGTTCGTGGAAGTGTAAATTGGCGGCCAGTTCACGCACGCTCACGGGAAACAGTGGTGGGGATAGATATTTTTGCAGGCGGACGTTCAGGCTATGTGTGGTGCTGGCCGGACCCCAGATATGCACCTCGATTCCCCGACGACGCAAGGGGGCGAAAAATGGCAAGCCCTGGATGTGATCCATGTGGAGGTGTGTCAGCAAAATGTCGATCCGATCCAGATTGGGAGGCAGACTCAAGCCCAGGCTTTGTATGCCTGTACCGGCGTCGAGCACGAGCCGCGTTTCTCCGGATCCCTCGACCAACACACAGGAAGTATTTCCTCCGTAACGAACAGTCCCCGGGCTGGGGGCCGCGAGCGAACCGCGCGTTCCCCAAAAGGAAACCTTCATTTTGTTGCCTTCTCCCAGAAGATGGCAATGCCGCCGAGGAAGCGATCCGCCTGGCCAATTAGGGGAAAGGCCGTGACCTCGATTTCGCGCGAGACCCCATCCAGCCCGCGTATCCAAATGACCTTGTGAGCCGGGTGGCGTTCTTTTAGTGCAATGACAAGCGGCAGCTCCTCGGGCGGGATGGGCTGGCCCTCCGAATCGACCGGTTGAAAAACAGTTGACCATTCACTGGCGGGCATCATCCCTGTTTCGCTATAGCTTAAACCGAGTATCGCTTCGGCCGGCTCGTTGTAAAAAACCAGATCGCCCGCGGTGTTTACAATGAATATCGGCATGAGCAGATACTCAGATAGGTGTCGTGCAAGTATGACTTCGATTTCCTGTTGAGGCATGAAAATGATTCCTGCTTTACACGAATGTGGTGGCAGATGCACGGACAAGGTGTTGCATCTCGCGTCGATACGAACTGCACCACAATCGAACTGGCTGGCTGTCCAACGAGCTCATTGCACCTTCAATAACACCTTTCCGTCGCTCCACAATTCCTCAAGATCATAATACTCACGCATATCGGGCGAGAAAAGATGAACGACCACATCTCCAAAATCCATTACCAGCCAGCCTTCACCGGACTGACCTTCGACGCGGCCTCGTTTCTTGTAATCTTTTTTGGTGGCTTCGAGCACGCCTTTGGCCAGCGCGTCCAGCATACGGTCGCTGGTGCCGTTGCACAATACAAAATAATCAGTAAAAGATGCGACATCCTTAATATCCAGAAGCAGAATGTCTTCCCCCTTTTTGTCCTCCAGGGCTTCGACGATTTTATGCGCAAGTTCGAGTGCGTTCAGGTTTCACCTCAGAGTTTGTCACGCTGAGCCGAAGGCGAAGAGTCTCAATCATTGTGTGAGCGATGCTTCGCTCCGCTCAGCAGGACGGGATTATGATTTTAGCGGCGCAGAGAACAGCTTTGTGTAAACCGAGCCACTTGGTTTTAAGTCGCTTTTGTATAGATGGACTGAGTCTACTCTGGCAGTGCCGGGTGAGTCAATCACGAACGCCTCGAGTGCACTGCGGAGCTTTTGCTGGCCCGCAGTCGGGATATCCTGCCTGACTCGGCCAACGGTGAGATGTGGGGAAAAGTCGCGCTGTTCGGATTCATAGCCCAGGCGCGCGCAGGCGGATTCAATTCCGCGGTACAACGCTTCCAACTCAGCCGGGGCCTGGATCCCGACAAATAGCACGCGCGGCCGCTTCCGGCTTGGAAAACAGCCGAGACCGTTGATTTGGATATCGAAAGCGTGAACCATATCCGCTTCAGCGCCGAGCATTTGTGAGAGCATTTGTATATTGACGGGTGCAACATCACCGAGAAATTTCAAGGTGAGATGGATGTTCTGCGGCGCGACCCAACGCACCAGCGATACGCCAAGGCTCTTGTGCAACGGTTCGATTCTTTGCTGGATGAGTTGTTGAAGGTGAGATGGAATGTCCACCGCGATAAAAGTTCGCAGAAGGCCCATAGATTATGCGGTGGGTTTCCCGGCCAGGGTACGCTCGACGGCTTCCTTGAGTTCGAGATAGCCGACGGGTTTCGTAAGATATGTAGAGGCTCCCGCCTCCATACCGTTTTTGATATCGGTTGGCATGCTCTTGGCGGTGATCACGATGACGGGAATGTTGGCCAGTGCCGGATCCTGGCGCATCTGGCGCAGGATATCAAGCCCTGAGACTTCAGGCATCATAATATCAAGGAGGATGATATCCGGCTTTTCGGCTGTCATCATTGAGAGGGCGAGAGTGCTCTTGGATGTTTTCAGAACCCGGAAACCACTCACTCGCATCATCTCCGCGAATAGTTCGGCAGCATCTTCTTCATCTTCGATAATAAGGACAGTCTTCTGTTCCATGCAAAAGTAAAGATAGCATAAGAGAAACGATTATGCAAGAGGCTGGCAGGTTACACCGCATCGTAAGATAACGATTGTTTTATCCGTCTGGAAGGCTGAAATCTTGTACTCTATTACAGTTTCCGCATAAACGGCGGGATGGTAACTTAACCAAGAATGGCGATCCGGAGATATCGATGAACGAACTGAATGATTTTCGCGCTGAGAAGGACGAGTTTTTCAAAAACCATTTTCAAAGTCCTCTCAGCCACGAACAAAAACGAGACTTCAAAGGTTTGAATTATTTTCCCGAAAATGCGGCATTAAAGCTTGAGGTGAAAGTCGAACCTTTGGATGACTCTAATCCGATGCTGATGCAAACATCCACAGGTGGGGTGCAGGAATACGTCTGCCACGGGCGATTCAGCTTTCAAGTGGACGGACAAGAGGCTGAGTTGACAATCTATGAGAGTGAAAACGGCTTTTTCCTGCCGTTTGTTGATTCGCTGGCAGGCACAGAAACCTATCCCGCGGGGCGTTACCTCGAGCCTGAGGCGCTGCCTGGCGACCGTTTCCTCGTGGATTTCAACGTTGCATATAATCCATATTGTGCTTATAACGAAATGTGGTCCTGCCCCATAACCCCGGCAGAGAACCGCTTGAAAGTCCCCATTCGGGCCGGCGAGAAATTATTCCATCAGGAAATCCAGACCTGAAATAAGAACGACGAGATCAACTCGTCGTTTTGTTATCATCGGCAGCCTGCAAGATATGCAGGAGAGCCTCATACTCTTCGCAGCACTCCGGGCAGATCTCAAGATGTTCGCGCATTAATGGCATGATATATGCAGCATCTCTTTTGTCCACTTCGCGCTCGACGTACTCGTCCAGTTTCAGATACAGTTCATCACAGGTAATATCTTCGCGTTCCACCCTTTCGAGCATACGCAGGAAGCCAAGCACCGTGTCGTTGGAGAGTTGATCGGGCCGACTGACTTTGTTTCGAATTGTTCGAATAAGTTCTCGCAAGTTCATACGCAGGTTTGACGTTTAATATATCATTAATCTTACTTTGGCTCGAACAATGCAAGGACTTCGTGAGGTGCAATCTCCTCTTTGGCGAGGCGGGTGCGGAGCCTGAGACGCGCGTCATGCAGCAGCTTGTATAAAGCGTTGCGGTTTGTCTTAAGTTTTCGAGCGGCATCCTCGATCGGCATGTCCTGCACGCCGAGCAGGATCAATGCCTGCCGTTGGCGCTCGGTCAGCTCCTCTTCAATGATCCTGCGGACCCTGGACAGCATATCGATGCGTTCGGCAGAAATTTCAGGTCCTGCCTGAGAGTCAGCCAGCAGCCCGGGGGGCGGAGGCGCGTCTTCATTTTCGGTCAATTCATCCAGCGAAGAGTCGCGCCAGCGCTTTCGACGCAATTCCGTGAGGGCAATCCGAACCGCAATTTTGTGTACCCAGGTCGTAAACTGGCTGCGACCTTCGAAGGTATCCAGTTGATCAAGGACTCGCAGCAGCGTCTCCTGGGTTACTTCCTCGACCAGGGCACCGAACTGTGGCTGATCAGGTGATAACCAACGCGAGAGGGCGTAAGGCAGCCCTCGTTGAATGACGAGGCGCAGGTCTTCCAGGGCCCTGCTTCGGACTTCGCCATTGCTGCGCAGATCGGCAAGCCAGGCTTCATTGGTTCGGGCAATCATGATGTGAAAATTATAAAGCAGGTTTCCCTGCAATATAGATCTCTCTTATAACTTTCTTATAAGGATAAAAGAACAGGCTTATGTACAAACAAGCTCACTCTTTTGTTTCTACAAATATTTAACGATCTCAGCGATTTTTGGGCTGAAATAGCGTTTACCGCGATACAGGGTTCGCACAGCGTCCACCAGCTCACTCCCGGCTGCATCTTTTAGTACATAACCCAATGCGCCGGCCTTTAAAGCCCGCTGTACATACTCAGGGCTATCATACATCGAGAGCATGACAATATGAGTACGCGGGCAGTGTTCGCAAATATAGCGGGTAGCTTCAATCCCGTCCATGACCGGCATGGAGATATCAATTACGGCCACATCCGGACATTCCTGGAAGGCCTGTTCGACTGCCTCCTTTCCGTTGGAGACTGAGGCGGCAATTTGTATATCACCTGGCGCTTCGAGTATAAAACGCAAGCCTTCGCGGACCACGGTATGATCGTCAGCCAGCAGCACGGTGATCACTGATGCTGCTCCTCGGACGCTTTTTCCTGAAACGGGATACTTGCTTCAATTCGCGTCCCCTTGCCCGGTGTTGAAGATACCCTCAAATTTCCGCCAACTGCTTCGGCGCGTTCCCGCATAATCATCAGACCATGACTGCCCGGATAGTGAGCCGTCTGCCAGGATTGGAGGCCGACGCCATTATCCTGAACGGTCATGCGAATGACCTGCTCCACCATCTGTAGCGACAAAGTAACCTGATCAGCCTGGGCGTGACGAACGACGTTGAGCATTGCCTCTTGAGCAATGCGTAACAGGGTCATTTCGATGCTGGAACCCAGGCGGGGAATTAGCGACTGGTTTTTTTCGAACGTGATCGCGATCCCGTAACGGGCCTTGAAACTATCCAGGTTCGTTTGCAGGGCAGCCTCCAGACCGTAATCGTCCAGCACGGCAGGGCGCAGGTTGGACATCACATCCCGCACAAGCGCAATCAATTCTGCCACCAGGTCCAGGGAGTCCGACAGCCGCGCGTTCACCTGCTCGTTTACCAGGCTGGAAAGTTGGTTATTAACGATGGTCAGATTGAGGTTCAAGGCTGCGAGACTTTGGCCCACACGATCATGCAGCTCCCGGGCGATGGCGCGCCGCTCCTCCTCCTGAACCTCCACCAGACGTTTTGAAAGGGATTGCAGGCGCTTATGGCTCTCACGCAACGCATCCTCCATTTGCTTGCGTTCCGTGCTGTCGCGTATTGTGACCATCGTGTTCCAGTCGGCGATATTATGGATGGGCGTCAGCATCACATCCACAGAAAATTCCGTACCATCCTTACGTTGACCGAAAAGCTCCATGCCCAGGCCCATCGGTCTTCGATGCGGATTTGAACTGTAATAGGCTCGGTGCTCGATGTGGCGTCCGTGAAAGCGTGGCGGAATCAGCGTTTCGATTGGTTTGCCAATGACCTGTTCGGCCCGGTAGCCAAACAGCTTTTCGATCTGCGCATTGACACGCATGATTTGTCCCTGTTTGTTTGCAATCACAATGACATCCGGTGCGGTATCCAGGATCAGACGTGTGGTCTCATCACTTTCGCGCAGGGCCCCCTCAACGATGGTGCGCTCTTTGATCTCCTGCAACAGTTGTGAATTTACGTTCCTTAGTTCAGCGGTACGCTTCTGCACGCGTTCTTCGAGTTCCAGATTCAATTGCTGGAGGGCCTCTTCCGCGCGCTTGAGCTCCGTGATATCGAATGCCGTACCGCCAACCAATGCAATATTGCCGTCCGGTCCCGGGATGGGGAACTTGCTGACCAACGAATAGTGCAGCACGCCATCCTCTTGCTGCAATGTTTCAATAACCTGTACGCCGGTTCCTTCGGCAAGTGCCTGCCGGTCATTCCGCATGAACTGCGCGGCAGTTTCAGCTGGGAAGATATCCTGGTCGGTGTTGCCGTATAGTTTGTCTTGCGGTGTATTGAAGGCTTTCTCGGCCGCAGCATTGGCGAATACATAGCGTCCCTGCAGGTCTTTAATCCATGCCAGCCCGGGAAGATGCTGCATGAAGCGGGCAAAGCGCTCCTCACTCTGGCGCAATGCCTCTTCGGCCCCCTTGTGTTCTGTGATGTCAGTCACCGTCGCGAGCCATCCGCTAACGACTCCCGCTTCGTTCATCTTTGGAATATAGATTGCTTGCATGAAACGTCTGCCGGCGCCGCGATAAGGAATTTCCAACTCGTATTCGACCCGCTCACCCTTCAACGTCCTTTCAATGTAGGGCAGGACCTTCTCAAATGCCTCATCACCCATGATCAGCCGGATCGGTTGGCCCACGATCTCTTCAGGAGGAAGACCCAGAAACTCTGCCGCTGCCCGATTTACAAAGAGATATTTTAGATCGCGACTGCATTCTGAAAACAGAATCGGAGTGACTTCGGTAATGCGGCGCAACTGTTCGTCTTTTTCTCGAAGAATTCGTTCTGTCTGTTTGCGCCCAGTAATGTCATTGAAGAAAATCGAAAGTCCACCCTCCGAGGGGTAGATGCGGTTTTCAAACCAGCGTTCCCGGGCCTCATAATAATCTTCAATCTTTGCGGGAATTTGGGTCTCCAGTGCCTGGAGGTAAGCCTTGCCAAAAGATGTGTTTATGTCCTGCGGATATTCCTCCCAATAGTTTTTGCCGATCAAGTCTGCCGGCTTTCGTCCGAGTAGTTCGCTCCCTCGCTCGTTAATGTAAACGTAGTTCATGTGCGCATCCAGCGCGATAAACCCTTCATTGATCTTTTCAATGATATTTGTGAACGGCGCGTCTAATGGCTTTCGGCGCTTAGGCTGCGCGGACTTGCCAGTAGACTCGGAAACGGGAGGCGGGCTTTTCTTATCTGCTATTAATTTGTCAGAATCACGGTTCCCCTTTGCTTCGGGATCTGTTTTCATAGCTTTTGCCTTTATTATTATATTAACAGTAAACGAACCAGACTTACCCCACTCATATGATAGGTTATACCAATCATAATTATAATCTCAGTCGCCCTCAAAAATGATGCAATATCATGCTTTGTTAACTTGGCTTTGTTTTAAACATCAAACCCCCATATTTGGAATGAGGGTTGTGACCATTTCGATTATCATGCGCTATATGGTGGTCTTGACAGGACTCGAACCTGTGACCTCGCCGATGTGAACGGCGCGTTCTAACCAACTGAACTACAAGACCTTGTCTGGCAAGGGCCGGAGGCGACGCAGATTATAGCCCAGATAAACTGCATCTGCAAGGACTATGGAGGCGGAAGTACATCCCATGGATTGAGCTTTGAAGAGGCTGACAAAATCTCAAAATGCAGATGCGACCCACTGGAGCTGCCTGTTGTCCCAATTGCGCCAATCACATCTCCCTGACCCACACTTTGTCCACAGCCCACATTGAAGGCGCTCAAATGTGCGTACAGGGATTGGAATCCATTGCCATGATCGATCATCACCATATTGCCGTAACCATAATTGTTCCAGCCCGCATACACGATGACGCCAGCATCCGTAGCATATACGGCTTCACCTTCGTTACCAGCAATATCGATCCCGCGATGGACGGGCGAAAAATCGTATCCGGAAAGAACGTGCCGGTTGGCGGGCCAGATAAATGTGCCGTATCCCACCGCTCCGCCGCTGACTGCGTCGCAGGCGCCCGGTCCCAGCACGCGCGCCGAGGCCGGGTTCTCACGGGTAATGCCAAGCGGCGCGCTCCAGGAAATTAACTCGCGCCTGCCTCCCGGAACAAACAACCAGGTACCATCGGGAATGTTCGGGTTGTTGAGATCGCCCACGGATTCCGGATCAAGGTTGTTGACAGGCGAGTTCAAGATATCATCGACAGAGCCGCCGAAAAATTTTGCGAATCCTGGCAGGCCACCCTTGTTTGCAGACAGCCATTGCCAATACACGCCATCGGACGGCATGATGAGCAGCTCCTGACCGATCTTCAAGGAATGTGGATTATCCAACAGCACGTTGTAGTTTCCCCAAAGTATCGTCTCTGCCTGCAAGCCGAATTGTTTCGCGATCCCAAAGACGGTATCGCCCTCTTCGACAACGTACTTCACAATTTGTTGTCTGGGACGCGATGGGATCGTTGTGAATGGTAAAGCGACCCGGGGAATGCCGTTGAACGCATTTCCATCCGGGGCTGGGATGTCAACACTTCCCCCGGCTATGACGACTGCTTCGGTCGCCGATGCCTCTGCCACGCCTCCAGTTCCGGCAGGCCGTGAGTAGAAGGATTGCACCAGCCACACTACAACCCCGATCATCAGAACCGAAAGAGCTGTCGTGCCCCCGCGCAACATCGACTCCCCCAGGCCAATGCCCAGGAGCAAATCCAAAAACCGCGCCAAAATTCCGCGCGAACCTTTTTCGTTATCCATGGATATTACATTCTCCGTTGGTCATTCCCATCGACCGGCCATGCTTCGTTCTGATGAGCGGTTGCAAGGCATTTTCATGACACCAATCTGAAAATCATACCTTATCGCAAAATACACGGTCAAGCTACACTTCCAAACGTTAATCTGACATTAACCCGACGATTGAGGTACGCCCGAGAAAAGCAGCCGAATTAAGACAATTCCCAACAAACAGATCGTTCCGCCGACCACCAGCGTAGTGGGAACGTTCCAGTTTTGTGCAATCCAACCGATCACGAAGCTGCCAAATGGGGCAACACCTTGCAAAGCCCAAAAGTATACGCTGAAAACCCGTCCGCGAAGCTCGTTGGGAACAGCGATCTGAATCAACGTATTCATTGAAACTAATTGAACGACGGTTCCCAATCCGATGAGAGCCATTAACAATAGGGCGGAATTAATATTGCGTGCGAATCCAAGCGCAATGATGGGAAAGACAAAGATTGCCTGACCAATCGATAGCATACGGTGCTTATCGGCTGAGCTGAAAAACGCAACGATCAGGGCCGCCGTGACCGCGCCCGCGCCCTGGGCTGCATAAAGGTTGCTCGTACGGTTTGCGACCATCGTCTCGGTGTCCATGGCAGTCTTGAGCACATCGCGTGCCAGTGCCGGGAGCTGCTGTATCAGTGGGATGCCGAAAAATCCAACCAGTGCCGCCATCAGAATGACCGATGTCACGATGGCATTGTTGTGGATATAAGCCAGCCCTTCCCTGAATTCGACCCGCAGGGTCCGCTCCTTGTTTTCGGGCTGTTCCACTTTGAATCTTGTGCGTGCCAGGAACAAGCCGAAAATCACGAAGATGAAGCTGATGCCATTTGCCAGAAAGACGCTGCCTTCATTGCCCGTGGCTGAGATTAGCCACGCTGCAACTAATGGACCCAGTACCCGCCCGAAGTTGAAAGCCGTCGTTTGGAGGGCGATGGCGCTTGGCAAAGCCTCCCGACCAGCCAATTCGATCAGCATGGCCTGACGAGCCGTGACTTCAATGGCAACGGCCGATCCATATAAGAATGCGAGGACCAACATGTGCCAGATTTGAATCTGGCCTGTATATGCCAGAAAGGCAAGCCCGAACGCCTGAAGGGACATAATGGCTTGAAACAGGATCACCGTCCTGCGTTTGTCCAGGTGTTCTACAAGGACACCGGCCGGCAGGGCAAACAGTAAGGTCGGTAAGGTATTGGCAACTCCGATCAGCCCCAGGTCCAGGGGACGGCCAGAGATACGATACGCCAGATAGGGCAGGGCAGTGGCCTGCATCCATGTGCCGATGACGGAGATCAATTGTCCAACAAGGAAGAGAATATAATCTCGCGATTCCAGCGCCGGAAACCGATGGACAATCTTTGATTGAAGTTGATTCACGATGAGGGTGAGAGTTTAATGCTGGCGCAGAGATTGCGTTGTGCTGGATATATTTTGTTTAGGTCGGTACAACCATCTCGGGCACATCGTTCGTGGCTTTATTTACCAGGGTCGAGACCGGGTAGGCGGTCATGGCCTCAGTGGGGAAAGGTTTGAGGAGGGGCTGCAGGTTTTCGGGAGTCTGAGGCGCCGGGTCCAGCCATTTGCGATAGTCGCGTGGATGGAGGATGACCGGCATGCGGTCATGAATTGCTCCCGTCAATTCATTTGGTGTCGTAGTGATGATGGTGCAGGATTTGACGCTTGAGCCATCAGGACTTTCCCAGTGATCCCACAGCCCGGCCATAGCAAAGGGTTTGCGATCCTGCATATGAATGTAGTACGGCGTTTTGGTCTTTCTACCACCAAATGTTTTCCATTCGTAAAAGCCGTCGGCCAGGATCAGGCAGCGCTTGTGTCGATAACTGCCGCGAAAGGATGGCTTTTCAGCGAGGGTCTCTCCGCGTGCATTGATCAGGCGATTACCAATCTCGGCGTCTTTTGCCCACATCGGAATCAAGCCCCAGATGAAAAAATCAGCTGTGAATTTGTCGTCATTCGGAATGGCCAGAACCGGCTGGGTCGGTGCAATGTTGAATCGTGGTGCAAACATGGCCGGGAAGGTATAGTCCCTGAATGTGTCCTTTAGCTCATCCGGGTTAACGGTCAGTGTAAATCTTCCGCACATACTTACTCCTTCTCTTTTTTGTTGGGTAGCGTGAAATAAAAAGTCGCGCCTTTGCCTGACTCTGATTCTACCCAAATTTTGCCGCCGTGGACCTCGATAATTCTTTTTACGAGCGTCAGCCCGATTCCCGTACCGTCGGCCTTTGCATCCAGCTTATTGAATAATCCAAAAATATTCTCGTGGTATTGCGGCGCAATGCCAATGCCGTTGTCCCGGACAAAAAAGATGGCAGATTTCTGCGGCTCGACCCTGGCTCCGATCGCGATGCGCGGCCGTGCCCGAGGGCTTGAATATTTGGCAGCATTTTCCACCAGATTTTGAACGACCTCAATCAATCTCATCCGATCTCCATACACAATGGGCAAATCTGTCTGTATTTCGATCATGGCATTGCTTTCGTCCAGTTTGCCGCGCACGCGATCCACCGCCTCATTGACGATCTCATTGAATGGGATGTTTTCAGGTGAGTTCATGAGCCTGCCGATCCGCGAGAGTTCAAGCAGGTCGTTTAGCAGGGTCTGCATTTTGTTGGCTGCATTGTTGATACGGATGATGGTGCTTCTTACCTTGGCAGGTTCTCCGGCGATGGCATCCTTCTCAAGGAAGCCGAGAAAACCGGTGATTGTTACCAGCGGGGATTTTAGATCGTGCGAGACCGTGTAGGTAAAACGCTCCAATTCGGCGTTCTTGTTTTCGAGTTCGTCAATCAATGCCTGACGGTGTGTCAGTTCCTTTTGAAGGGCGGTGTTGAGACGGGCGTTTTCAATGGCTAACCCGGCATATCCGGCGAAAAGTCTCAGCGCTTCCAATTGTTCGTCTGAAATCACCCCGCCGGTGAGCAGGTTATCCACGCAGATGACAGCCACGGGTTTGTCACCAGCCCACGCGGCCACCGCGGCAAAATCCTTGACACCAAACATATTATCTCCCTCCGGTATGTTATGTTCGACCGAATAATTGTTTGTTCGATACACCCCGTCAGGTTTGTGAAGCACGCGCATAAAGGTCAATGCTTGTGTAACTTCCGGCGTAACGGGGAAGGATAAATCCCAGAAGTCCACCATTTGTCCGTGTTCATCTGTCCCATACGTGTCATCCATGGAGTTCTTTTCCGGATTGTAAAGAAATATTGCGAGGCGGTCGAATTCCAGGTCATCGTGGATGCCATACCAGATTCGTTTTAAGGTTGTCCTGAGATCATGAACCTCCGTTACGGTCTTTCCTAACGCGATCACTTTTTCGCGTGCCATGCGGCGGCGCGCTTCCAGTTCCTCGGCCAGCTTCTCTTGCGCGAGCTCACTTTCAAGCGCATCGTTGAGACGCGCGTTTTCAATGGCAAGTGCAGCATAGCCGGCAAACAATCGGAGCGCTTCCACTTGTTCACCCCGAATGGGCCTGCCAGTGATAAGATGATCAGCACAAATGACCGCGACTGGTTTGTTGCCGGCCCAGGCAGCTACAGAGACAAAATCCTTCACTATGTACATCTGGTGTTCTGGTGCGTAGTTGTGTTCGGCATGGTAGTCATGCGTGAAATAGATTCCATCGGCTGATTCCAGCACGCGCTTAAAGTCGTTGCTTTGAATATCCCCATGAGCAATGGGAAATGAATCGTTCGACTCATCTATCATTTCCCCTGCAATATTGGTTCCAATGGATCCATCCATGGTATTGCGCTCCGGGTTGTATAGAAATATTCCCGACCGGTCAAACTCCAATGTGTCATGGACACCATGCCAAATTTTCTCCAGGGTCGTGTGCAGGTCGCTGACTTCGGTCACTTGTTGCCCAAGCAATACAACTCTTTCAAGGATGGCGCGGCGCCGCGACTCTCGCTCCTCCGCCTGCTTCTGTTGGATCAGTTCACTCTGAAGTTTGTCATTGAGCCGTGCATTTTCGATGGCAAGCCCGGCATATCCGCTGAACAATCTTAGCGCTTCGAGTTGTTCTTCTGTGATCGTGCTTTGGGTGATAACACGATCCACACAAATGACCGCGACAGGTTTCCCGCCAGCCCAGGCGGCCACTGCGGCGAAATCCTTTACGCCATACATCTCGTGTCCCTCTTCAAATTCATTTTCAGCATCGTAATTGTGCGTGAAATATATAGTATCTGGTTTTTCTATGGCTCGCGTAAATAAGGCTGCATCGGACAATGAAAACCACCGATCCCATTCTTCGACGATCTGCCCCTGCCTATTTGTGCCCAATGTCCCATCCATGGAATTATGTTCGGCGTTGTACAGATATATTCCCAACCGATCAAACTCCAGCGTATCATGAACACCATGCCAGATCTTTTCGAGCGTTGTACGTAGATCACTTACCTCGGTTACCTGCTGACCAAGAATAACAACTTTCTCCAGTATGGCGCGCCGTTGCGATGCCCGTTCCTCTGCCCGTTTCTGCTGCGTTAATTCGTTTTGAAGTGCATCGCTGAGCCTTGCATTCTCAATGGCCAGCCCCGCGTAACCTGCAAACAGTCTTAGTGCTTCCAGTTTTTCATCGGCGATGGGACGTTGCGTGGTGAGATTGTCTACGCATAAAACCGCGACGGGTTTGTCGCCAGCCCATGCGGCAACCGCGGCGTAGTCCTTGACACCATGCATAATATGCCCCTCTGATACGTTGTGCTCCACATCATAATTATGAGTAAGGTATAAGCCGTTCGCTTCCTGCAGAGACTTAATGAACGAGACCGTTTCTACAGTTGGATCAGTGAGCAGAATGTGGGTGCTCCACTCTTCTACCATTTCGCCGTCATTGCTGGTTCCGT
>OELG01001259.1_pt2 | contig 19085 bp, 26 predicted proteins | sample 1503541 | NCBI WGS metagenome assembly OELG01 (sample SAMEA104379617, study PRJEB20068) | metagenome | biome: 1000743; feature: 77; material: 1998 | place: USA | collected 2012 | depth 25 m | reverse complement strand
TTTAATCACGTCGTCATCGAAGGTCAGAGAATAGGTGGGCATCAGATGGCATTACTCCCGGTATACCGCCAGCTTAACACCGCCGCCCCACCTGCGGCAAACGGTATCAGCAGGCGCGGTTCAATCAACCATAAGCCGGTCACGAAAATGCCCGCATACCAGGCGCTGCAATAGAAGCAAGATAACCCTTGCCACTGCAAGCGTTCCCGAATGCGCCCCATGATGTTAAATGGCAGCGCACGGTTTACCAGCGCGTCGGTCAGCAGGTAGCACGCCAGCGACAGGGTTAGAAGGTCAACCGGCTGCATTGTTGTCTATTTCTTGTAATTGTTTTGTCAGAGCAGTAATAATATCTCGAACTTCTGAAACAGTAAACCATGCCCGCACGCTATCGCCAACATCACCTCGTACATAAGTTCCTTTGCGGCTCACCTTGAACAATACACCGCCCTCCGTTGGAAGCGCCTCAAAATGGGCGTCTGTTCCATCTTCTTTCCTGGTGGATTTAAATTTGATTGTATCCATCACAGCACCCCCGGCATATCAACTTTATCTACATGCTTAAACTTTTGGTGACGCGGGCGATTGTGAAGCCACGCAAAAACGTGTGAGTATCCCCGAAACTTGACAATGAGATACCACACCGCTGTATGTCCGAGTGTACCCCGATATTTTCCGCGCCAATAAAAATCTAATCCGTAATGCTTACGTCGTATCACGACAGCACCCCCGGCAGTATCTTCTCAAACAACTCGCTCACCCGCGCATCGAATGAGCAGTATTCCTTCACAAACGCCTGCGCTGTCTTCACGATGCGCTCACGCTGCTTATCGCGCTTTGGCGACAACCAGTGCGCTATCTTATCTTTGAGGTCATCAAAATTCAACCATTCGATGTAATGCGTTCCCGCGACCAGTCCCGTGTAGTGTTCCAGCATCGGGACATGCTGGTGCAGCATCAACGCGCCGCCCGCCGCCAGGCTGTCGAACATGCGATTGCTGACAAACCCGGTATCGCTTTTCCACTGGTTGTCGCCGACTTCAATCTTTGCCTTGCGCCGGATGGCATTCGATAGCTCAAAGTCGTAAGTCGTATTGCCGCCGTTCCACTTCGGATAGTTGACCCAACCTGTGCCGATCAACAGCACATTGCACGACAGCGACGTGAGTAAATCGACCAGTTCGACACGCGGCGGCGTCTTTCCGACGGGCAGCCAGGGCGGGGCATAGGCGCTGCCCATGAATACCACGTCCACCTCGTTCTCGATTTCAAGGTCCTCGTTGACCGGCTCATAACCGCACTGCCAGTAAGCTGCCTTCACCCCGGCGACTTCGTAATATGGCAACGCTGAAGCATTGACCACCAGCTGCGCATCGGCGTTGCCCGCTTTGAGCCAGTTGATGGTGGCATCATCCACCAGCGCATCCAGATACACGTCGCCATTCCAGTTGATACAGAGCATGTTGGGCGCGAAGGCGCGGGCGGCAGTCAGGTCAATCTTCTGGCGCTGGCACTGCGTTACCAGGATGTCGGGCTGCCAGTTGCGCACCAGTTCGCACAGGTCGTAGGGTTCGTTTAAGTAATCGACCTGTACCACCTGCCCAATACGCGATAGCGCCTCACGTAAACCGCGCTTTTGGATAGGATGGTGCGGATAAATACTGGTTTCAAAAATTGGTAGATACAGTATCCGTAATCCCCCGCCAGTGACCAGGCTGTCAAAAACGGGTTGCAGCGCAAGAACAGGCGGCGCGATGAATCTTTTATAATAACCTCCTCCTCCCGCCGTGAGCCTGTCTTCTTTCGTGACATTATGTTCCCTCAGCCCATCCTGTGCTACTAAATCCCGGACCCGCACGCCTTCCACCGCGTCTACCGTGTAACCAAATTCGGCAATGCGTGCGCTCAAATAGTTGTCGCCGCCGTAGGTATGCGAGATAAACAGCGGGTCGTCCGCGCCCCACCAGCCGCACACGTCACCCAACCAGCGGCGGAACAGACCCACCTGCGCATAGGGCAGATGCACGGCGCGTCCGTCCCTTAGATAGGTCTGTGTCTGGACAGCGAAACCCGGCGCTTTGCCATTTGCCGGACGGTCATCGGCAAAGGCTACCGCTCCGCAGGTGGGATTAGTTTCAAGATAGGCTATCGCACGTAAAATCGAACTGTCCAAAAACTCCAAATCATCATTACAAAGAAGTACATAATCGCCAGTGGCGGCATATGCGCCATCACAGAATGCGCGAATAGCCCCACGCAACTCCCCGTGAGAAATGAGGCGTATATCAGATTGCGCCTGACACCACTCGATTGTTCCATCGGCACTTCCACCATCGACTATGACGAACTCGTATTGCAACCCGCGATACAGCGAACGCCGGACGGATTGAACCATCTGCTGCAAATAGGGCAGGCGATTGTATGTTCCGGTGACAATGCTGAGAAGTGGATGATTCATGGACGCCGCCACACCGCCAGCCCGCAGTCGGATGGCTCGATACAGTATGCCTGCCAGTCGCCGCCTTCCGCGCCGAACACCGCGCCCCACGCCTGGCGCATTTCATTACCGACCCAGGGATGGCAGATGTCATGACTGATGATGACCTTCACCGTATGTCGCGCTTTCATCATAGAGAGAATTTCAGCCGTTTCCTCGAACTGGTGAATGGTGTCCTCATAGGCAATGTCAAACGGTGTATCATCCTGTCGAATAAAGTCCTGGGCGCTCATCGGAAACTGAAATCGCCAGTTGGTTCGCAGTGTGTCAGGAATGCGACTGCCGTAGCCCGCCCCGGTAATGTCCGGGTCAACGCCTTTATCGACACTGGTCACGATGCCGTGTCCGTTAGCATGGACAGCCGACAGGAAGTGCGATGTGCTGCATCCCCATTTCGTGCCGCATTCCAGAACGTGGTCAGGTTGCAACCCGCGCGTCACGGCATACAGGAACTTACCCTCGACTGACCAGATTGAACCGCCTGCCCAATCGACAAACGGCGGGACGCTGGCGGGGAATCCGCCGATTTCATCCTCAGCAGCGAAGGCGTACAGCGCGTCTGCGTCCAGCGATAGTTGTTCAGCGACCCGACTAAGGGCGTAATTCAGCAGCATGGGCTACCCTTCTATCTCGCTGGCACGCCAATAATCGACCACCGGCATTAGTTCATTTTGTGGCGGAAATCGTTCGGCAAATTTTCTGACTTCATCTGCAACCGGGCCCATCCAGTCCAGAGTCGCAATATGAATTTCGTACACGGGCGCAGGACGGTTCATGCGGGGCATGTCCAAATCAGCCGGACGACGCGCGTACCAGTTGATATTCGAGTCGTTCTCCCAGATGAACTGGCGGGGGGATACCGTATATCCCCGGTAAACCTGATAGATTTCATCCAGATAAACGCGCTGCATGGCATTTTCAACAGTTGTAAAAATGCCTAAAGTCTGTCCTCTGGCGTTGGATAACACGTAGAACTCAGTCATGCAACCACCTCAGTTGTTAGTTCACGAATGCAGCGGAAATAATCTTCAGACGTGCCGTTGTCGTAGTAATCACCATCAGCGCCCCAGAGCGGGATTTCGAGACCCTGCCTCAGCGCTCGCTGAAGCGCAACTCCCAGGTGTGCATCTTCAGGATAGATATACTGCCAGAACTCCGGCGACCACGCCAGCGCGCCCCATACCCATCGCGCCTCGGTCTGTGGCTGTTTATCTTCGATGTCATTCAGAAATAGACTGCTTTCAAATCTGAAGATGCACACGCCCAGGCGCGATGCCATCTCAGCACTGACATGGAAGATTGCCGCTACGCAAACAGCCCCCCGATTAAGAAACTTTGTTAAATACCAGAACACAGTTTCGTCTGTCCAGTATGTGTCAGGCATTCCTACCAGCACATTCTCGTCCCCGGCATATTCCCGCGCCGCCAGTATCGTCTCCGGCATACCGCGCGAGTTCACGCTGTAGACCGTGCTGTTCGGTGGCTTGCAGGCGTTAATCAGGTCGTAATTGTCCGGGTTCGCTCCGATGACACACGGCACGCCCATTCGATGTGCCATACGTTCCAGCAGATAACCGCCGGGAACGGGCAGCAGATACTTCGGCAGTCCGTGAATGCGCGTGGCTTTGCCCGCCGCCGGGATGATACCAATGGTCATCGATTAAATAATCCTTTGAGTATACTGCGCCATGTTATTCGCACATCCAGATTATCAACCAGTCCGATTTTATGGTGTTGGTTAAATCGGGTTACGCGATTGGTCAGACGAGTGATTGCAAATGACTGACATTCTTCGAAAAACACGGCGTTCTCGTGATAACTGCGCAATTCAGCATGGTCAACCTTCATTATTTTACCACGACGGGAGAGCAACTCATCATCGCTCATCGATTGCCCTTCGTTTGTTCTTCCGGCTCGCTGAAATGCTGCAAGTGGTAAACGTAGCTCACAGCACGCCGCACGAAGCCGCCCATGCGCTTGTGCTTATTGAACATATCAATATCGAGCGGGCGCGTGTTGAATCCGTCGCTGGATTTCACATCACTGGCGTCTAAATCAATCCCGCCGATGTCCAGATAGCGCTGTTTGCTCATCATGTACGGCGCGTACCAGCCCTCACCCGATGGCACGGGGGCGCTGCCCGATGTTGCCCATGCTTCGAAATCAGCCCGACGAAACGTTTCCGGCTTGCGTCCGAAATCCCACTCGACGTTATCAGTGAAGATACCAATCGCGCCCGGTTCAGTAACGATGTTGGTCACAATCGTGTTGTACTGGAACAGTTCCAGCATGGGAACGTCCCAGCCCGGCGCGGGAAACATGTCACTGTTCCAGAAGACAATCACATCCGTTTGCGACTGCCGGATGAGCCGGTCAATCGCCGGAAACAACGGTTGATTGTACGCTGCCGACATGAGCAGATTAAATTCGTTCCGTGTGTTTGCCATGAGTGTATCGATGCAAATGGACAGCGCCGCGTTGTTGCCGGGATTGTTTTTGTGCGGCAAGATAATCGTCATCTGTGGTGTCACGGTACGACCTCCAGTGCGGCATACGGATGCCATTTCAGAACTTCCAGCACATCGCAGTCCTCAGCGTTCCACTCCACCTGCCCGCACGGGTGGCAACCATGCTGCACGTTCTTCATAAAGATGTTCTCAAAATACCCCGGCACAAATTCATTCTGGTGATAATGGATACTCAGCTTATAGCGCACGATGCTGCTGGACTGCGCATAGCCGAAATGATGTATCCTGAAATCTTCACCGCAGTCCGGCGGGATGGGAAACGTCGTCACCCCCGGCGGCGCATTCCGAAACTTGACCCGCACCGGATAAGCCGGGTCATGCTTAATCACCTTTTTGAGGCTGCGAAAATAATGCCAGAACGGGACGCGCGCATCGCTGACCTTTGCCTGTAGCCCAACCCGGATAACTGCCGGAAGCAAGCCCGGATACCACACTTCATCAGCATCCAACGCCACGATAATCGGCGCATCAGTCAACTGATAAATCGTATCGCGCTGTTGATGCTCCTGCGTCCAGTCGCCGTCTGTCCAGCGCAGCTTATCCCCGGCGGCATTCTGTGCCAGGTGGTACAGTTCGGCGCGTGATTCCGGACAGGGTTCGGCGGTGCGGGTCAAATGACTGCCCTGCGGAGCATACAGCACGTGATATTCATCCACATCGTCGATGATGCTGTGAATCGCCCACGACAGGTATTCCCTGCCATAGTGAAGCGCTGTGTATGCTGCGATTTTAATCCCGTCAATCATTCTTGTTTCTTTTCACGCCTGGGCAGTACAGAGTGGATATACGCCGCTACCAGCCCGATAAACATAATGAGCGCGACCGCCGCCGCTGTTCCGCGATCACCCAGCCCGGTTATCGCTCCAATGACCCACACAGCCACTATCCCCGCGAACAAAAGACTGCCAACCACAGCAACCACAAATGCAACGCCGCTGATTATCAGAATTGCCACTATAACGGCAACCATCGGGCGGGGAAAAACGGAAAGCAGCCAGAGTATCCATTTTGGAGTTTCGTTCGTATCCATCATCTCTAATTCCACTTCGACTGTCGTATCGCGTCCCGCATGAGACGGTCTTTCCAGTAGCGCCGCGTCGCCGCAATGCCCAGCGCCAGACCAATCGCCATACCCAGGAAAACGCACAGCAGCGGGTCATGCATGGCTACACCCCGCTCGCTGTGACGATATTTTGCATCTGCGTCGTGGTGAGCAGCGTGTTAAACAACATGAATTGCGCAATCTTGCCATCGGTGGTATTCGTGCCGCCGACGACATTGCCGACTGTACCAGCCTGGACACCGCGCGCCGTTCCGGTCAAAGATTGCTGCGCGCTGTACGCAAATTCACTCAGCGCCCCGTTTAACCCTTTCCAGACACGCCCCTGTTTACTGGCATCGCTGTACTGCCCGAACAACCAGACCCACTGCCCGGCGGTCAACCCGGTGGTAGTGGTGGCGTTAAACGCGCTGTCGGCGGTATTGCGATACCGGAAGTTGACCGAGGTCAATACGCCCGGCAGATAGAACAGAGTCGCCTGGTTGCCACCTGTCGTCAGTTCGGCAAACACTCCGGTGCTGCCTTCACCCGCCGTTGCCGGATTGACCAGAATGGCAATCGTCCGGTCTGTCGTGGGCAGTCCCGATACCGATGGAATGGTCAGCGCGGTGGTTGCGCCATTGTACCCGTAGCTGTACGGGATACGGTCATTGGGTCCCGCCTGCTGAAACGTCGCATTCGCTACCGCGCCATTGGCATTCGGCACGCTGCCATAGTTGACCGCCGGAGTTGCCGTTTCATCAAAGCGATACCACAGCAGCGGCGCGGCGTCCTCGATGAGCCCCAGCACCGAACCGACCAGAACGAGGTTGTTCAGGTTATTAATTTCGAGCGCGTTATACCAGTTGATGGGCAGCCGCGCCAGAATTTCCAGATAGGCGCTCGTGACATTGGAGAGCGCTGCGTATTGACCGGGATTTGCCATGCGCAGCGGTGAACGAAGGCGCAAAATCGCCAGCGCGTTAACCGGGTCATTCAACAGTTCCGCCAGCGCTGCGCGCGACAGCGCATTATTCAGGCTGGCGGACGGCTGCGTATAAAACCAGCGGGCGGCGGTGGAAGTGGTCATATATTCAGCACTTTATCCATAATCTGGCGCAGTTGCTGCATCAATTCATCTTCGCGCTGGCGCTTTAGAGTGACATTCATTGCCGCCAGTGTTTTGACCTTGCCGCCATAGATACGAATGGCTGTTTCATCATACGGCGGCTCAATTTGAAGTAACACCTTCAAGGATTTTTCGAAATAAATGTCGGGACCACCGCCCTGCGCATAATAGTCGTTTACCAGCAAGCTCTGGCAGAATGATTGTAGTTCATAATCGCTTAACGCCACCATCGGCGCGTCCTTCGCAATCTCAAATCGTCGCTCCCAGACCGCCATATTCGGGATAACCCGCGCGGGTTGTGGAGCTTCTGTCTTTTGATTACGCCTGTCGAGCCAGTCGAACAATCTATCCAGCACTATAACGCCCTCTCGACACACTTCCTGAAGCTGTATTCCCCGCACAATAACTCATGCAGCGCTGCGCCGTGTTCCTTCAATTTGTCCGGGTAGCGTTTGACCAGCGTCTTCACGTAATCCGGCATGGCATCGTAAGTTGTAAACAGCACAATTTCATCAAAGATACTGCGCTGCTGCACCTGTTCGCTAATCAATGGCAGCCCATACGCCGCCGCAATCGCAAAACGCAGCGGCGCAATCGTGTGGATAGCGTCCCACTGGTGAACGTGCAGCATGGCAGTCGTGCTTTTTAACAGCGCGTCCCGCTCTGGATTCCACTTCGAAGGCGCAATCGATACACCCGCATTCGTCAGCAAATCCGCCATGTGGTTGCGCCGCCCCCAGATGTACGCCTGAAAGGTCACATCGTACTGTTCCATCGCTGGCGCTTCCGTCTGGACTAAGCCGGGATGACTGCCTAAAGGCACGTATTTCGCCCCGGTAATGTCAGCGTACCATTTATCCGATGCCCACACTTCGGATACGCCGGGCGGGATAACCAGTTCGCTTTTGTCCCAGGCATAACCGCCTTCAGCCAGTCGCCATTCCAGGTCATGCAAGATGATACGCGCTTTCGGGTTCTGCCAGCCCTGCGTCCAATCGCCATTTAGCGGTGACAGGATATACGTGTTGTCGCTGTCCGGGTCAATCTCGTTGAGCCAGATAGTCGGGTAGCCGGATAATTCGGCAAGGTGACGCCAGTCCCAATACCCGTCATAATACCCGTCTAACATCTCTCTCATACAGACGAAATACACCTGATTACTCGACATCCGGCATTGCCTCAATGCGCGCATCTTCGGGAATATTCTTTAACCAGGTAAGAAAACTCATGATTAGCGCAATACGTTCGCCCTTTGCTTCAGGATGGTCATACATAAATTTCTGCGCATTGTCGTGAACATACTTCATAGCGAAATTGATGTTCTCGTCAGTCAGATTGTTATCTTCGATGACCAGATGCGCAATCGCGCTTTCAGGATATGCAAGACCTGACACGATAAACAGGATTTCTCTCAATTGCGCAGTCGTCATTCAATACCCCTCACCCACACAATAAACACTCATCATAATCAGCAGCACACTGCGCAGCCATTCATCCGGCAGCATCGGGCGGTACATCATTCCTTCCGCGCGTCCAGCACACTATCGTATATACCATCCAGCGCTTCCGCCATTTTTGCAACAAGCAACAGTCGGTTGTGTCCGTCCGTGCCATGCGAAAAGTGCTGCGCATAAACCTCAGCAAATTGAACTTCTTTTTGCTGGCGTTCGTCCAACAGCGTAAACCAGGCTGCCCGCTTTTGAGGTAAATCGGTTGCATCCATCGTTATTTCCTCCGCGCTATCTTCAGAATATCCGTCGTGGTGCGCATGTTTTCCAGTTTATTGTAATCAAACTCGCTCGATTGCACTGGCGCACTCTGCTGCTGCGGTTGACCGCCGCCGAACGCCAGGTTTGCCACGCTTTGCAGGCTGGCAGGCTGGCGCTGGTAGCCCGGTTGCAATATCGGATTAGTCACAGTTTGCGCGCTCGATACGCGCTTCCACAGGTCAGGGCGTTTGGCAATGTCGAGCGGGTCCATATAAATTACCTTCGGGAAACTCGCGCGGGGATACAACCGCCCGCTGTGCGTCCCGCGCTCACGGCGATTGCCCTGCCACTGCGCCTGCGCCAGCACGTCGCCGTCCATCTTTTCACCGGGATTGGTATCGATTGGATGATTATCACCACAGCAGCCCATCGTAAATCCTCCGTAACGCTGGCTCATGTACAACATCATTTTTTCTTCGGGGCGAAGTCCGCTTTCATCTTTCTCAACACGCGCATCAATTGAACGCTGTCCACCAGACCTGTAATTGAACAGCGCGGCATTGACATGAACACCGCAAACACCTGAAATAGTTAACCGTTTATAAAAATCAACATCTTCCAGCGCGGTCATATTTTCATCAAACCCGCCGATGCGTCGGGCATATTCGGTGGGTATCACCGTCGTGACAACATGCCACGTTTTTCTGACCCACATATTGCCTTCGCGGACAAAATCGGCGGCGTCCTCATGCGACGGTATTTCTGCGACCCGGACGGTTGTCCACATATCACAGGGTGCAGCCGCACGGTGGACACGCTCACCGTCTTTCCAGTTGGTGTAGATATAGTGCTTGCCCGCAACAGTGCCCCATACCCGGATACAGTACTCAGCGAACTGCGGATCGATTGTATCGTCAGCATCAAGGAAGGCAACCAGCGGCGTCTTGACCGCTTCCAGCAACCGGTTACGGGCATAGCCCGCGCCCCTGCCTTCATCGTCCTGATACACCAGACTGGCACACGCCACCGTCTGCGCCTTCACGCTTTCAACCGCGCGTGTGGCAACGTCCATGTGATAGGGCGCAACGGGTACGCAGACCGTGAGTTCAGGCATTACAGTTCGCCCCGGTCATAGCGCTGGCGCAATGAATCAACTTTACTCTGAAACATTCGGGCTGCCTCGCCGCAGCGCCAGGTATACCCCGCCAGTATCATTTCCTGAATATCCCGCCACATATCACCCGTTGGACGATGTTCTCTGGCTGCCTTCTGCGCAGCAAGTTCAAGATAATTGCGCACTTGCAGAAGCATATCAATATGCGCCTGGTATACAACCAGCGCCTCTTTGTAGTCTTCGGTTTCTTCAAACGGGCGTTTCTGTGGTATAGTTTCGGAGTCACCCATAGCACCTCCATGCTGTGTGTGATAATGCCGTATGTCGTTACGGCATTTTTCAATTCCATAGAAGCATACCACAAACCGGTTGACAATGCAACCACCGATGGAACGGGCGACCATGCTATCAGCCGCCCGCCGAACGATATATATAGTTTATATGACAGGACTATAACCGATAGCTTATACCGCCATCTGCGTACAGGAACGACACAGCAGGATTGGCGTCGTGGGTCTGGCTCTGGTAGACAAAGCTCATATCATCGATGCGTCCCGCCAGCCACAGCCATTCGATAAACAGCCGCATCTTGGCGTTGACCGTGAAATCAACGCAGCCTTCAGTGAACTGTTTGGTCATCAGATACAGACCGTTGTTCAAAATCATGGTCTGGTCAATCACGATGCTGTCCAGTTCCTGGCTGTACTGGTTGCTCATGTCATAGTATTCCAGCCGCACGCCGGGCGCGCCGTTGTAGGAAATCGGCACGATGTAGGCATCAGCCCGCAAGACAGGCGCAGCGCCGCCGCCTAGCTGTTCAATCAGGATACCGTCGTCAAACAGCACCGGATACGGCACGCCGTCGATGAGCAGGTAGTTGCCGCGCAGCATGTCGATGCGCATCTGGTTCATATCCACCACCTGCGACACATTCGGTTGTCCGGCTGTACCCGCCTGGCAGCGGAACGTATTGTACTGGCACGCCCACACTGCGGTCAGCGCGTAGAAGGCTTCTTTGCGCATGAGGAAAGCGAACTGCACGCCACCCAACCCGGTGGCGTCGGCGCGGTCTTGCAGCGCGTACATCGTGTCGGTATAGACCTGCACGATGTTGCGACCTGAAACTGTCCCGGCCACATCGGCGTTCCACGATACCACAATGCTGTCAAGCGCCGGGCAGGCCAGTCCTGAAACGGCATCGACATTGCCCGTCTTAATCAGGCGGTCAATCGAGTTCATGTCTTTCCACCAGCCGGGGATAGAGGTGTCCGTGCCGACCACGCCCTGGAAAACTTCCGTTCCCATGCTGCGCTGAATCTGGTTGCCGAGTTCGTAGAAGTTGGTCTGCATGGCCGACTGCGTATCGGTCAGACGATACAGCAAATCCGGCACAAGCGGGTTTTCCTGGGGCGGGTTGTTCATCAGGATACCGGGAATGTCGGCGCGATTGCGCAGAATACCCGCGTCCTGAATGGTGCTGATGCGTGTCCGCATTTTGAAGTTGCCAAACGGATACTGCTGCTGGCAGGTCTTCAGCACGCCCGGCAGCATACCCCCGGCGCACCAGCCCGTCGCATTCGAACCGCTGGCGGCGGTCTGCCCGGTCAGGACTTCAATCAGTTCGTTCTGATAGGTCGATTTGACCGGACGCAGCATCTTCGCAAAGCTGCGCGGTGACTGCATGGCGCTGTAACGTTCCGGGCGAACGCCTGGATACGAAAACGCGCCGAACATGGACGTGTTGCCGGGAAAATAGCCCTGGAGGGGCGCGGCATTCGGGGTGGTGGAAGGCGTATCATTTTTCTGCCCAATGTTGAGCAGACCCGCCTTGCCCATTTGAGCCACCTGATTTTCGGTGAACTCGATTCCGTTGATGACTGTACCCATAGTAAAGTTCACCTCCTTTAGGTGTATTTGATGGGCGGTTTGATTTTGCCGACAGGCGAATCGACCAGTTCCGATGTTTCGGCTTTTTTGCGCGCGGCAGTCAGGTCTTGCGTCAGTTTTTCAATGTCAGTCGCAGGCGCGTCACGCTGAACGGATTTCGGTGTCATCTTCAGCCGTGCTTCCAGCAGCGCAATGCGCTGTTCGAAGTCGCTGTTTGCCTTTTCTTTCGTTTCGAGTTTGTCCTCGAATGCCTTAACTGCTTTTGCCAGGGCAGCCGTCGCGTCCATCCCGGCTTCCATATCCCCAAGCATTCCCGACTGCGCACTGACCAGTTCATCAATCAGTGCGAGAATACGGTCAATCTTACCGAGGTATCCGCGCACCGCTGACAAATCAACTGCGTCGTCTTTTTCTTCAACGGGTTTATCCTCAATGGGATTGCCGTCGGCATCGACTTTCGGTTCGCCTTCCGGTGGAACATCGGCTTTGGCCTTGTGGTTGATGCCCAGTCCTACCAGTAATTTGTCCAGTTCGCCCGATTTGGCGTGTATCTTCGCAGCGGCTTCCTGAATCTTGCCGCCCGTTGCTTCGCTGAATATCTTATTCAGCCATGCGTCGCTCTGTTGTGTACTCATGTTTTTGTCAATCACTCCAATAGCTGTTAAGGTATTTGCGGCAAGACTGCGCTCAGGAAGATACGAAGTTTCCTGCTTAAAAATTTGGGTATAACTGCCATCGGGCTTGCGGTCATCGTCACGATAACCGAAGCGCTGGCTTACACCTGCTTTGTCGCCATTTCGTTCCGCGTAATCCCACAGGACACGGGCAGTCGGACTCGGCAACTCTTTTGCCACCTCGACTAAAAACGGCTCGCTGTAATTCACTGCGATAATTTCACCCATCGGCACATCATCGTCATGCCAGAACAACAGGGGATTGTCGCAGTGGAATAAATCTTCGCCGGGATAGCACGACGCTTCGTAATGTTCGAGCGCCTTGCTGGTGATGGTTTCATCGTCCCGGTCTTCGTATGAGTTCGATGTGATGAGAAACATATAGCGCAAACCGTCTGCGCCTTTGGTGATGTACTGCCCCGGCTTCAGTTCGGACTTGAACAGGGAACGGAAGCGCTCCATCAGTGTCGGGTCATGACGCGGCGTGGCGATGAACGATTTGATTTCATGCCGGTGGTCATGCGTGAACTGCGCTGCGTCGTCTAACGAAAACGCGCCTTTCAGCGCGTCTTTTTCAATCAATGTTGTCATAGTCCAACCTGTGATATACTGGTCGAAAAAAGGAATGTGACATGGAACGTACCATCATCGGCTATGAAGTGCGCGTGATTGCTGATACAGGCATCCCGGCGAAAGTCGATTACTTTCACGCAAAAACACTGGAGGAAGCCATTAGCATTGCGTTCCGGTTGTCGTGCGAACGCTTTCCCGGCAAAGTGGGTAATCTGGTTAAAGTCAGCAGCAACGACTATCAGGTACAGGGCGCTTCTATCACTGCATTAAACGGCTATGCACCCGCCGGGATTACCGCGCTGTACGAAGGCAATTACCCGGAAAGCAATCCACACATCGCGCGCAAGGTGATTGTCTAGAACCGTCCCTGTGCTTTCAGATTGGTCTTCACAAGCTGGCATTTGCAGTTATAGCCCATGCAGCTGAGCGTGCTGGAGCGGGGCAGCCATCCGCTGGCATACCAGTTCTTCATGCGATGCACCTGTCCATTTAACCGCAGGCAGTCTTTGCAATGTTCGGTCATGCCGTACTGCCACTCAAACATGCCGTTCGCGCTGGCATTGACCCGCCCGCTGTCCACGAACGATTGCAGGCTTTTGCCCCACATGTTCACGCGCATATCCAGGTTGCTCATCGTCACGGCTTTGTTGACGTAAATATCGTCGCTGAAACTGCCGACGTAACTGGCCTGGTCAACGAACACGTTCCGGTAATCGCTTTCATCGTCCGGGTCAAGGTCATCGACAAACACGCCGCCCTGCGCTAGCCCGTCCTTGTATGCCTGTAAGCCGTAGCTTCGCAGCAGTTCACGCATACGGATACCGAAGCTGTAACGTCCAATCGTGTCTTCACGCTCAATGGCGGATTTGACCAGCGTTCGCAGGTCGCCTAAGAAGGCGGATTGTGTAATGGTATAGGACTTCTCAGTGGTTTCTTCTTCCGGTTCATCATCTTCCGGGATTTCGATACCTTCTAAGTCATCTTCTCCAAAGACAATATCGGTATCTGACCAGACATACCTATCGGCACGGTCTGCCATTATGCCGCCTCCCCGATAATCTCAGCATCCACATAGGTCATGCCTGTTTTCTTGTCTTTGTACACATTCGTGACTCGATAACCTGTATTGCGCGGCAGCAAGATTTCATGCTCCCCGTCGAACTGACTGACATTGTTGACCGCCAGCCCGGATTGCCCTTTATTTGCCTTGATACGCATCAGGGTTTTACCTTCGCCCCTGGCAAAACTGTCGGGAATAGTCGGGTTAATCGAAGTGGAGGTATACGCCGGGTCACTGAAGGTTGCGCCGGGTTTAATCTTTGCGCTCATCTCAGGTGACATACTCATCCCGCGATACAGTACGGTGTTCTCAGGTAATTTGCTCTGACTAATCGCGCTGTCCAGATGTTTGACTGTTGATGCATGTTCGCGCGGGACTTTGCCTTTACGCAGACCACCGTTAATGTCCTGATAATCACTACCGGTATACGTCTGTGCTGCTTCTTTTTGCTTGCCAGATAATTTCGATGTGTGTCCTTCACTCAGGTCATAAGCGCGGTTGACCGCTTTCGGGTCATTGTCCATCCCGGCAAAATCGTGATACCCTTCACTGTCTACGCCCGGTTTACGCTTCCGGTAATCCGTCCATTCTGGCTTTTTGCCAGCAGCGTCCCCGGACGCTGCTGGTTTGGGTACATCCGGTTTTGGTTTGGGTGCTGGCAGTGAAGTGACAGGTTTAGAAAAAAGGTCAGGCTTGTTATCTGGTTGTGAGGCGGGTTTTTTATCGGGTGCGGGATTGCCAGATGGCTTGCCGGAATAATACGGATTTTTGACATACGGTTTGCCATGTCCGGCAGGCACGTATTCAGGTTGACCGCTGCTGTCCCGCGCAATACCTGCCGCTGCACCTATTCCACCCCCGCCACCACTGCCGAACTTACCATCGTCGTCACGGGGCTGGTTGGGGTTATACTTTTTTTTGGCGTCGGATGTCTCGGTTGGCGGCATGTCCGGCGGTGTTTCCGCGCTGACCTGTTCCGCCCCGGCGGTGTCATCGGTTGCCACAACCGGCGTATTCTCTACCGGAATATCGACATCGTTCACGCGCGGCGCGTCCACAATCGCGTCATGCACCGCTTCCACCTGAGACGACAGCAGGATTTGCGCCTGTTCCGGGTTTAAAAATTCTTTCGCCTTCTGAACAAAATCGCCCCACAGATTGGCATTCTCGGCTGTTTCGCGTGCTTCCTGCGTATCACGCGGCTTAAACGTGAAGGTGAAACCGTCCGGCAGAATGTCGTTAAAGCGCCGCTCCAGTTCGGTAATCAAAAAGCCGATGGTTTTGCCCTTCGACTTTTGATGCAGGATGATGCTTTGCCCCTCACTGCCCATCACGCCGCTGCCACTGGCGAGCGCCATCAACTCCTGACGGTCAACCCCAATCGCCAGCGCCAGAATATCAATATTGATGTCGGTATAGACGCGGTAATCAAACGAGGCGGGCGCTTTTTGAAAGTCGATGCTTTCAACCTTCGGCATAATCGCCGGGTCAGCGGTGTAGTAGCGCATGCGCTTGCCCCAGACCGGCTTGCTGTCCATGTTCTGCTGCTGTTTGAATGCCTGCTCAACCCGTTCAAATTCGCCTTTAACAATGCCGCCAATCAAATCCAGTCCGGGTGCAGGTTCGTCGTCCAGGTACGCCTGAATATAGCGCGTCATCCACATTTCACGGACAGCGATGGAAATGGCGCGCGCCAGAGCGCTGTCACCCCAGCCGGGGAACAGGTCATCCCCGTCATTCATATCCTGAAGCATAATCACGCGGGTGTAATGCATGACGTGCAGTCCACCCCATCGGTCATAGTACACCACCGGAAAGTGCGGGTCGCCCGTTGGAATGCAGCGCAGCGGGTCCAAATGCGCCAGTCCGGTAATCGCGCCGGTCAGCGGCTCGTAACTTTCGCCGCGTCCAATGACTTCGATATACGCGCCCGTGTCATAACGCAGGAAATCATTCCACACCTGCGTCATCAACTGGCCCCAGCCCGCGCCGAAGTTGGACTGTCGCAGCACGGTCTGATAATACTCCACGCCTGTTTCAGTGTTGTAACCCAGTTCCTGACCGGCTACACGGAACAGGTCAGAGGGCGCGTCGTCCCCGGTAATCTCCCAGGGCAGGGCAGCGCCGTGTTTGGCAATGCCGGAGAACGCGCCGCGAATGTTGGTCTGTTCGTCCGTAAAGTACCATCTGCGCAGCGCGAACAGGCGGTCACGTGTGCCACGTGCAGGCAGGATTGAACCGCGCACGCCGGACATGGCCCAGAAGTTGACCATGCCCTCTTTCGACACTTCAGGCGGCGTCTGGACAGTATGCGCCAGCGATTGCGTTAGCAGTTCATCCGGGGGAATCGTGATTACGGTCATGAATTAAACCTCAGACGACTGCAAAGGTATCTCAGACAGTCGTTGTGATGGTCATCAAGTTTGAGTGGCTTCGGTTCTTGCCCGTTGTTATGCATGTCATAGCGGTACATCTGAAGTTCCTGAATGAGTCCGGTGCAACGCGGGTGAATTTTCAGCAACCGCACGCCCTGACCATCGCAAATCAGACGCCGCACATTCTTGATGCCTTCGTTCACCTTATGCGTTGCGCCGAAGGTTTGAAGCCCGGCGCTGGTACTCAGCCGTCCGCGTAGTTCGGCGGCGCTGCTGTCCGCATAGACCAGGAACGGGTCGGGATAGCCCATCGCCCGCACGTTGGCAATCGACACTTCACTCAATTCACCGCACTGCGCATATTCGGCAAAGATGTGAATGCCACCAATGTCCGTATACTGTGCCAGCAGAATGACACGCGGGTGATAATTGGCGCTGCCGGGCCCGTCGCCATAGACATAGCCATCATCTACGCCCCAGTAGACTGCCAGTTCCGGGTTGTATTCCGCCTCAGTAGTGACATTATCAAAGCTGAATGTATCGTACACCGCGCCCGCGTCTTCCTCAAAGCTGGCATCGTATTCCTGCGCAAACGAGCGCGGTGGCAGTGTCTTGCGCTGTAACTCGATTTCGTCTGCCGGGATATACGGGTTGGCGCTGGTCGGGTATTTCTGCGACCACCAGTTCTCAGTACCGCCCGGTAAGCCGTATTGAAACAGCTTAAAGAAATCGTTGAACCCCTGCGGTGTAGACAAAAACAATGCCATCCCGCGCAAGTCGGTCAGCAGCGGTGACAGCGTTTTCTCCCATATCTTCAGCAACCCTTTGACATACGCCGCTTCATCCACAACGATACGCGCGTAATGCGTACCGCGTATGCTGTCGGCGCTTTCCAGTGACCACATATCGAGCGCACCGCCGCCAGAGATGACCATGCGCTTTTTGGTTTCGTTGCTGTAGGTGATGACCGGCGCGAGGATGTCTTTCAACACGCGCCATGCCACTTCCACCTGGGCGTAAATCGGCGCGGCATACGCGACTGGCTGACCGTTCACCATGCCTTCGGTCAGCCAGTCGGTTGCCAGAATGGTTTTGCCAAAGCGCCGTCCGCAGTCTACGACCTTGAAACGTGCCGGATGGTCAATGATGTGCTGCTGAGCCGGGTGGAGGGTGGGGCGCGATAGTTCTGGAATAACGGGCGGGGTAATCCCCAGACCTATATCAATTAATTCATCGGGCGTCAGACTGTTGTTTAGCACGCTGGATTATCCGATTAAAGAAATCTGCCGGAGATTGCCCCATACTTTCAATAGCTGTAACCACATCGGGAATCAGACTGACAATTTCTGTGGGCAGACCACGCAGCAATCGCATCTTATCGGTGGCGGTGGCGGCTGCTATGACGGCTGATTGCCCGGCGGTGGCAGATATCGCGTCTTCATCGAGCGCACGATTTAAATAGGTATGCGCCACGTCTTCAAATAATTCAGCCAGTTCCTTTTTTTTACGCACAACTAATTTGTTAGGAGGCGGGTTCTGTTTTTTCACAAACCAGCGCCGCAGGACATTCGGCTGAATCTGCGCATAGGTGGCAACTTTACGCAGCGCACTCGCAACCTGTGGATAGCCTTCCATTTCGAGCATCGCAACCAGGGTGGCGCGATGCTCATCGGTATAGCGAATGCGTGTCTTTGTCATAGGCTTTATCAGGCGTAAGTACCCTTACGGGCTATTGCAACGTGAGGATTAAGGTTGTGTTGATAAAGAATAGTCAAAAGATATAACTTCAGCTTTGTATTAATTTATGACCCAACTCTCTCACCTGTCCCATCCCAAACAAACTCATTGACGGGCAGATGCTTCCGACAACCAGTGCAGTAGGTTGCGCCATAAAACTTCGGGTCACGCGCATACGTTTCCGCCAGCGCCTGCCCCATCGTTGTCACTGACCCACAACCTTTGTCCACATTGTCAAGCTGCGCCTGTGTCCAGAATTTTCCGGTGCTGCGTTGACCATCAGGGTAAACTTCGAATTTTGCATATTCGTCGCCCCAGGACTGTTTCTCCTTATCGGTCAAATCGCGCAGCGGGTATTTAGGCGCTGGTGCTCCAACGTGCTGATAAGACAATCGGACAGGGCGAACAAATCCTTTACGCCGCTCGTCTTCTGACAACACAAGATACGCTTCACTCTGCGGGACTGGCTTATCGTCAGTTCCATGCCCCAGGCGCGGGTCATTCGGGTCAGTCGTTAGCGGCATTACATTTCTCCATGTCCGTCGTATATGATAGAATATATGACACGAATGATGCCCCTGCCCCAACAATCAAAAAGCGCCACTCAGGGGGAATAGCGCTTCAACTCAGGCAGCTTGTATATCCTTGTCTTCAGCCAGTATAACAAAATTGTGATAATAAATCAATGAAAACTGGCAAATTCATCCCCGTTTCTTACGCCGCTTATTCGGCTTTGCCCGCAGACGCGCTTCCTCCCCCGCTG
>OELG01001006.1_pt1 | contig 19156 bp, 11 predicted proteins | sample 1503541 | NCBI WGS metagenome assembly OELG01 (sample SAMEA104379617, study PRJEB20068) | metagenome | biome: 1000743; feature: 77; material: 1998 | place: USA | collected 2012 | depth 25 m | reverse complement strand
GTTTGCTTCTGAAATAAACTGTGAGGTAATTAGTTCTATTTCTTCTTTAATTTGAGGCAGGCTTTCTTCGATCCATTTGTCTTTTCTCCCATCGGCCACTTTGCACCAGAGACGGTTTTTGTTTTCCCACCATGTGATTTCCAAGGTTCCTTTTTGTTTGCCAGCCTTGAAATGCCAGTGGACGGATCCGGGGTAACTTGCAAGCGATCCTTTCAAGGTATAGCTCAACTGATGCTGAAGGCAGACGCGTTCGACCGAATCAATCACAACATCCGTGTTTGCATTTTCAGGAACTTCAAGATTTACTTCAATCATGCACGAGCGGGATTCTGCTGCAAGCGTTACTCTTCCCCAAACACGATCACCACAATGTGTTGATTCAACAACTGAGGCGGATTTGACTCCTTGCCGGGAACCACCTGCCCGAGTGTATAGCCTCCCGCAATTTGGACATCCTTGCCAAGAATCTCCTGGACCGCCTGGATCTCGGCGCCGGGATGAGATTTGAGCAGCATCTCCCACGCCAGGTCCACTAGCACCAGGGCAAAGGCAGGTTTGGTCCCCTGCAGTTGTTGCAGGGCCTGTTGCGCTGCCTGTTGGGCCGCCTTTTCACAGGAAGCGCGGCTGCCCACCAGGAGATAAGCATCCACGCCGTCGCGCACGGGAGCATTCATGCGGAAACTTCCATCTGCTTCCACTCGAATCGGCGCGCGGACGATCATCGTGTCGCCTTGTTCAATGCCCAGCGGATATAAGCGGGCCAGATGACTCAATGGAGGAAATGCCCACTCGCGGGCGGGATATCCAAAGAGCTGGGCATACGTCTCCGAGGCGGGGCGTCCATCGAGAGTGCGGAGCCAGAAGCCGCGTGAGCGTGTGATCCGGAACTGGCTGCCGACCGGATTCCAACCGTGCGAGGAACCGATCCCGACGCGCAGGTCGCCGCGCAGAAGTACCGCACATAAGGCTCCGGATCCGGTCTGGGGACCAGCCATCTGGTAGGAATGACCGGTATGCAAATCTCCTGAAGCCAACGCGCCGGCCAGTTGGACCGAAGAACTTGAGAGGGCCGAACACAACTGGTCGGCGTCCCCGTTAAAGCCGTCGGCGAAAAACAGGCATACGGATGAGTTTTTCTCGGCGATTTGCTTTGCAAGTTTCGTACCTGTCTCACGGGCACTCTGTGCATAGGCCGGCAGCCACTGAGTCTCTGCCTGAAAATCACCGGAGAGCAGCGCCACCACGACCGAGTTTGGACGCAGCCCCTCGGAGGTCAATCCGGAGGGACTGCTGAAACCGATCATGGGCGTATCTCCCAGCAAACCCGATACACCGCTGACGACATCGCGCGCCTGATAATGATGCGACGCGACAATGAAGCCCAGTTTTGGCGCGCCGGAACCAAGCCTGTTCAAAGCCTGATGCGCCGCCTGCAAACCGGCTTCGCGTCCGTTCAACGCCTGGGCATGACCGATGGCAACATTTAGCATTCCGTTTTATCCCTCCGCCACAGGCACCGTGAAGTGGAAGGTAGTGCCTTTCCTGAATTCGCTGTCGAACCAGATCCGCCCGCCCTGCATTTCCACCAGGCTTTTCGTGATGTTCAAACCCAGGCCGGTGCCGGGCGCCTCGCGCGCCTTCGAATCTTCGGAACGGAAAAACTTCTGGAAGATCTTTGCCTGATCTTCGATGCTGATGCCGATGCCGTCATCCTTCACCCATAAATGGACGACTTCCTTCGCGCCGCCCGGGTCCCACTGGTTGAAGGTCGCTTCCGCACCCACGACGACCTGTCCGCCTTCGGGCGTATATTTATGTGCATTACTAACGAGGTTGGTAAGCACCTGTGCCACACGAGTATGATCAGCCCAAATGTTGGGCAATTTCTGGTCCAGATGCAGGTCCACAGCCTGCTTCTTCTCTTCGATCTGACGCTTCGTGGAGCGCACGACTTCATCCACGATATCCTCCACGTTGACCGGTTTATATTCCAGCCTGAGCTGCCCGGCCTCGATCTTGGCATTGTCATTGAGGTCAGACACCAACGCAGACATGCGCTGGACATTGGCACGAATCGTATGCAGGAAGTTCGCCTGCATTTCGTTGATCTGTCCCACCGAACCCGCCGCAAGTAATTCCGAATAACCTTTAATGGAGGTCATCGGGTTCTTGAGCTCGTGTGCGACGAAGGATACGAACTCGCTCTTGGCCAGGTTGGCACGCTCGACTTCCGCAAACAACTGCGCGTTCGAGATGGCGATGGCAGCATTGTCGCTCAAACGGTTCAGGAAGGCCAGGTTGCCCTGCGAATCGCTGGTGCTTTCCAGGATGATCAAGCCGATCACCTGTACTTCGCGGCGAATTGGAACAATGATCTGTGTGTGCGCGCTGGGCAGAATGCCCTTCTCACCGGTCGCGATGAGCGAAACCTGGTTCGATTGTCCGCTTTCGATGGCGCCGCGAATCGATGGGAATTCAAGAGATAACTGCACATCCTTTTGATCGGCGAAAACATCTTCATAGCCCTGATGCGCCATGAGTCGCAGATGTTCGTCTTCCAGGACGCCAATGAGGCCTGCTTCGGCCGCGGATTGACGAATTGCCCACTCCAGTGTGATGCGCATGGCGCGTTCTACGTCGAGGCTGGCATTCATTTCACGGACAATCCGGCCCATGACTTGAAGCTCCTCCACGCGGGCTTCCAACTCCTGGTCAGTTTGCGCCAGCAAACGGGCATTCTCCATGGCAACAGCCGCCTGGCCCGCAAAAGCGGTCAAAATATTTTGATCATCTGCCACAAAGGGCAAGCCGTCCCGGCGGTTGATGACTTCGATCACGCCGAGGACGCGGTCCTTGATCTGCATGGGAACAGCGATGAGCGAACGCGAGACGAAGCCGGTCTGCTTATCTGTATTTACATTGAAACGGGCAACGGAGCGCTGGGCATCGTTCTCGATCACGGGCGCGCGGGTTTGGACGGCACGGCCCACAATCCCGGTACCAGGCGGGAGTCTTTGTCCGAGCAGGTTGCCCGCCACGGGTCCCACTGTGACCTTGAATTCAAGTTCACCCGTTTGCTCATCCATCAGGAATAAGGTCCCGGCTTCGCTGTTCAAAATGGATACGGCGTTCTCGAGAATGTTTTGAAGCAGTGGTTCCTGCTCGAGCGTGGATGTGAGCTGGCGCGTAATTTCGTTGAGTGTGGCAAGCTGGTACGCACGCTGCTCGGTCTCCTGCAACAAGCGGGCTCGAACGATGGCACCCACGGTTTGGTCTGCCACAGCCTGTAGAAGATTGAGCTGTGCGGGCGTGTAAATGACCGTAGGGTCAGAACTGCCAACACTCAGCGCGCCCACGCTCTCGGCGCCGGAGTTGAGCGGTACACCCATCCAGGCAAAGATATTGTGCGCGGAAGGGGTAATGTTACGCGATTGACATTCGCGTGCGTAATCCTGCGTGATGATCGGGCGACCTTTCCGAATGATCTCGGGCCCCATTCCCAGGTTGACAGGCAACGGCTGGTTTTCAAGCGACGCGAGGCGCTCCTTATCGTCGACACGGAAGCCATAATAAAAATAATTGGCGGCTTTGCTATACAAGGTGATATGGAAATAGGCCGCCGGGATGATCTGTGTAGTTTGTGCAAAAATCAATTCAAGCACATCATCGAATGTGAGAGTAACATTTACACCCTGTGACACACGAGTGAGGGTATTCATTTCCTGCACGCGGCGTTCCAGGTTGACAACCGTTTGCACCCGCGAGATGGCAACCGAGGCCTGGTCCGACAAGTTATCGAGAAAATCGAGATCCTTGGGTGTGTATCCCTCACCAGACATGGATGAACCTAATGCCAGCCAGCCAACAGGCCGATTTTCACCGCGCAGCGCTACAAAAAGCCGTGCTCCCAACAAGGAGAGGCGGGATTCATCGGCCTTGAGCATCATCGGGGGGTTGATCGTATCGAGGTACAGCGGAATCTGTTCCTGTTGTAAATATTGAACGAGGGAACTGGCGGAGGCAAAGCGAATGTCGCTGGAAGGCCGACCGTTCCCGTTTGCCAGCGCGGCATATTGGTCGTTGATTTGATCGTACGTGTAAATATGGAGCCGATCAGGCATGAGGCTGCTTTCGATCTGATCACGCAGGACGCGCCCGATGGTGATCAAATCCAAAGCTCCAGTCAGCTGGTGGGTGAAAGTCCGGATTCGATCTTCATAGGCCCGGCGTCCGCGGAAAAATGCACCATCCACCCAAACCTGAAGGCGGGTTCGTAATGGATCAAGAAACACTGCGATCAAAAAGACCAGGGCAGCAACCAGAAACGGATTATTAACCTGCACCGAAACGATCTGTGAAAGACCGACCACAAAAAGACCATAGGCCGCCACCACACAAATCGTCAGGATGGAATAAACGATGCTTTGACGCAACCAGTAATCGGTGCGGAGGAGGCGGAAACGCATGATCACGTATCCATTGGCCACCGGAAAGATGATCAGGAATGGGAGCAGATACGGATTAAATCCCTCAATATGGGTTGGGCTAAACATCCGGTATATCGAGGCGTAGAGCAACCAGCCAACTACAGGTCCAAAGGAAAGCACAGCGCCAAACAAAATGGTGCGTGCCTGACTCTTCACGACCGGCGAATAAGCGGAAAGGGCGCGATAAGCCAGTGCTCCAAAATAGAACACCGCAGACAAGCCTGTAAAGGCATAGATGATCAACCAGGCATTAATATAAGCAAGCGGATGGCCAAAATCGAAGAGGGTGCCATAGGCCCGGATCACCAGCACCAGGGCAACGACATACCCGATCCAGCGAAAGTATGGCCGGTGTATGACAAAGCGCGCCTCCTGCGGGAACCCCAGGGCAAGGTCGAGCAAAGCCCCGCCTGCCAGACCCACTGCCAAAGTCCAGATGTAGGTGAAGTAATGCGATGTATATAAATCGAAGAGTGCGCCGGTGACGATCGCCAGCGAGGTGGTAAATACCGTAAATGCGCGACCTGCGGGCTCGGTCCGACGCAGCCCAAAGATCCACAAACTCACAATCAAAAACACCAGGCACAGGACCATGGGCATAATAAAAAACGCGAGGCGGTCTGTAGCCGAGAACGACTGCAGGATGACGGTAGCTGATCTCTTCTCCCCTGCACTCGTCAGCATTTCCACTGTTACTTCATCCGACACTACGGAATCGCTCAGGATATTTTTCAGGTCATTGGAATTCGTAATGTGTTTTCCGTTCACCGAGACCAGTTGATCGCCCTGCTTAAATCCCAGTTCATATAATGCCCACTGTTTCCCAGGTTCCCGCGTTTCCGTACCGTTCAATATGAAAGTATGTTCGAGGAAACCGCCGATAAACGGATTGCTTAGCCAGCTATAGGAAAGATACAACCCGCCAATAAAAACGATAACTGCCAGCGCCTGATATCCAAGCACCAGAAACTGGGTTGCTCTATTCGTGACATCGTAAAACCGTTGAGAGGGGTACATGGCTCCAAAACAGAAATGATCCGTAAACCGCTACTGCTGGAAATTGTACTACATCCCCCGCCTGCACCTATATGGTACTTTCATAACAAAGAAGTAAGGCGGGGCGCTCCGATGGAAGCGCCCCGCCAGGCAGCTCAGCTAAATATCCAGATTTCGGACCGCTTTCGCGTGAGTCTGGATAAATTTCCGACGCGGATCGACCGCATCGCCCATCAGCATGTCAAACGTCCGATCCGCCTCAGCTGCATCCTCCACCGTGACGAGGAGCAGCGTCCTATTTTCGGGATTCATGGTTGTCTCCCACAGTTGGACCGGATTCATTTCTCCCAAACCTTTGTAACGCTGAAGGCTGGCCTTCTCCCCCACTTCCTTTAGAATCTTGTCCTTGTCCTTATCCGAATATGCGTACTTGATCTGATTCTTGTATGCTACGCGATACAGCGGCGGCTGGGCAATATACAAATGACCATCTTCGATCAATTGCGGCATATAGCGGAAGAAGAATGTGAGCAGCAATGTACGGATATGGCTTCCGTCCACGTCAGCATCGGTCATGATGATGACGCGCCCATAGCGCAGGCCCTCGAGATCAAAGTTATCGCCGACGCCCGTGCCCAGCGCGGAGATCAAGGCCCTGATCTCATTGCTGGAAAGGATCTTATCCAGGCGGGCGCGTTCGGTGTTCATGATCTTGCCGCGCAGCGGCAGGATGGCCTGGAAATGGCGATCGCGTCCCTGCTTCGCGCTTCCACCGGCTGAGTCGCCCTCTACGATATACAGCTCGGTCTTTGCCGAGTCGCGTTCGGAACAATCCGCGAGTTTGCCAGGCAGGGTCAAAGACTCGAGCGCGGACTTGCGAATGACCAGGTCACGCGCCTTGCGGGCTGCATCGCGCGCCCGCGCCGACGTAAGACACTTCGCAATGATCGCTTTCGCGGCCTGCGGATTTTCATCCAGAAAGGTGCTGAATGCCTCACCCACCACCTGAGTCGCGTACGTTTGCACTTCGGGATTCATCAGCTTCACTTTGGTCTGTGATTCGAACTGCGGATTTGGATGTTTAACCGAAACAATGGCCGTCAGGCCTTCGCGCGTATCATCACCTGAGAAATTCGGGTCGGCATCTTTCAGCAAACCGTTCTTGCGGGCATAATCGTTGATCACACGAGTCACTGATGAGCGCAAACCGGTAAGATGTGTGCCACCATCAATCGTATTGATGGTATTTGCAAATGAATACACAGACTCGGTATATGCATCCGTGTATTGAATGGCAGCCTCAACGCCCACGCCTTCTATTTCCTTTTCAACATACACCACTGAATGCAGATTATCGCGGTTGCGGTTGAGGTAACGCACAAACGAAGTGATGCCGCCCTCGAAATAGAATGTCATCTCGCGGTCGCTGCGTTCATCGACAAATTGAATGGTCACGCCGCGCGTCACAAACGCCATTTCACGGAAGCGCTGGACCAGTGTATCGAAACGATAATCAATATCCTCGGTGAAGATTTGCTTATCAAATTTAAAGGTTTGCTTGGTACCGCTCTCATCCTTCGAGACTTTCCCAACCTGCTGGATCTTGCCCTGTGGCACCCCGCGCTTGTAGTTCTGCTGCCATAACTTGCCGTCGCGTTTGATTTCAGTCACCACCCATTCGGAGAGAGCATTCACCGCGCTGACACCTACACCGTGCAGACCACCAGAGACCTTATAACCACCGCCGCCAAACTTGCCGCCGGCGCCGATCACAGTCATGACCACATCGACAGTCTCCATGGGCCTGCCATGTGGGTCCTTCTTCGTGGGATGCGGCCCCACCGGAATACCGCGACCGTTATCTTCCACGGTCACGCTGCTATCGTCATGAATCGTGATGTTGATTTTGGTGCAGAAGCCAGCCAGTGCTTCATCAATTGCGTTGTCCACCACTTCATAGACGAGGTGATGCAGCGCTTTGATATCGGTCCCGCCCACATACATACCGGGGCGTTTTCGCACATGCTCAATACCTTCAAGCGCTTGAATGGAACTTACATCATAATTTTCTACTTTAGCTACCACAAAAACCTCCAAAGATTTCCATCGACGACGGAAATATCTAAACCTTCTTTATAGATGACCGGTTACTCATCTGTTGAAACCGTTCATAGACGGTTTGCAGCCAGTGATTCATGTTGCGGTAATAGACGAAACTGGCAGAGAGCAACGCAGTCGAAATAAATGCGTGCCCGGCGATGCCGATCAGCACCAGCCATGAATCGTTCGAGGGCACCAGCCACAGATAACTCAAGCCGCGCGAGAGCAGGAACACACTCAACACAAACATGCTGCTGGTCGGGAGTGTGAAGCGTGACATCCGCACGCTGCTCAGGATGGACAGAAAAGCGTTCTGCCGGCGGACGAAAATTCCATGCGGCATGAAAAACAACGGCACAACCAGCCAGAACAGGAAGAATAATATAATGAAGAAAGCCGCCTGCCCCAGCAGAATGTTGAGGGCCGATAAAAAACCAATCAGAAGAAGGATCGGAAAAACAATCACGACCAGTCCAATAAACCAGATGACAGACAACAGGATTGTCTGGAAAAATACCCAAATAAGGCCAGCAGCCGGTTCATTCGCCCCCAAAGTTGCGCCTGCCACATTCCGAAAATACAGTCCTCCGCCGAGCCAGCCTGCAAACGTCAACAAAAGGAAGATAGCGAGCATTACGAGGAACGAAGGCAGTTGGATCACAGTCTGCAGACCAAGCGGAGTTTGCACTGGCATGTTTTCCGGCAAGCCCAACATCAGGGTTGGGATGCCGATCGGAAGTGTACGAAGCCAGACCAGCCAATTTACCCGCTCAACATAGCCTATGATCAGGGGAGCATTATCTGTGTAAACTGCCAGCTCCTGCGCCGGGAACCCATTTTGGCGGAGTAGAGTGAGCGAGTCATTAAAGAATGCCTCGTACCATTGGCCCGCACTCAAACGGGGACCCAGCCACAACAAGACATCCAGCGATAGAGGCAGGACAATCAGGATAATTCGGCTCGAAACGATGCTGAAACCAGCCTGTAACGAAGCGATCACGCCGGGCGGTGGTGGGAGCGCTCCGAGTCTTTGCATGTCCATAACCACTTGATTCTACCATACGGAGCACGTCTTGGCATTCGTGGAGCGAGCAGGTAGAATCCTGTTTATGGCAGTTCCAGATAAATACAGGCCAGACTCGAATCGGCTGGGCCTGGTCACATCCACAGTGCTCCTGGCTTTGGCCCTGACGAGGATTATTCCCTCACCCGGGTTCAATTTTGAGCTGCAATTACCGGGATTCCTGCTCTCCTTTCCATTTAGTACAAACACAATTATGGCGCTGCTGACGGCCTGCCTCACGGCCACCGGCATGGACTGGCTCCTGCGCGGCCACCCTTTTCTGAATAATAGAACCACATTTCAATGGTGGTTTCTGCCTACATTGACTACCTTTGTGATCAGTCTCCCGCTTTCACTTCTCCCCGAAGGCCGGGCCTGGTGGATTGGCTTTCTCCTAAGCGGCCTCTTCCTATACTTCGTCTTTTTGGCCGAATACATCGCCGTAGACCCTGGTGCACCGTACTACTCAGCCTCCATGGTTGGTCTGACCGCGGTTTCATACACTCTGTTCTTCGTCCTGGCTGTCGCGCTTCGCACCAGCGGAATCCGCCTTTTCCTCATCATTCCGGCATTATTTCTGGCTGGGTTCCTGGCGAGTTTGCGCATTTTACATTTGCGTCTGAGTGGGAGATGGGAGTTTACCTGGGCAGGGGGCATTGCCCTGATTTGCATCCAGCTGGCGGCGGGACTGTATTATTGGCCGCTCTCACCGATCCAATTTGGCCTGCTTTTGGTAGGTCCACTCTATGGGCTTGTCAACCTTGCCACGAATCTGGGCGAGAGTATTCCGTCACAGCGAGCCGTGCTTGAACCGGTAATTGTCACGGCCCTGTGTTGGGGTTTGGCCATTGTTATCAGGTGATCGTGGCACTTGAATTGAGCAATGCACTGCTGCATGAGATGATCACATATGTGGACCGGCACGCGCCGCTTGAAGCGTGTGGACTATTGGCAGGCAAGGGGCCCCGGGCTGAGAAAATGATCGGGGTGTTGAATCAGGCTCAAAGTCCGGTACGTTTCGTAATGGATCCTTATGAACAACTACACGCCTTTGACTGGATCGAATCCAACGGCTTTGAGCTGGTGGGTATCTTCCACTCGCACCCTACGGGACCGGAAACTGTCTCTGCGACCGACATCGCGGAGGCCGCTTACAAAGTTGTCCACCTGATCCTTGCGCCGAGGGAGAATCAATGGCAAGCCCGCGGCTTTTGGATCGAGGAAGGTGCTGCCCACGAAGTTGCGTTACAAATCACCAGGTAGAGTAACCACGGAAATACTTTCGTGTTTTAGAAAATGCCGCATCGATGATTTAGGCCTGAAGTTGAGACTGAATTTTTGCTCATAAAAGAAATTTGAAAACCAACCTCAAATTGGACAGGTGCCGCGGATTGATACCTCGATGGAGGATGTGAATGCAAATTCTGCTTGATATTATGGCGGTGGTCGTTGGTTATGTTCTGGGTTCGATTCCGTTTGGGTTGTTAATTGTTAAGATTAAGACCGGCAAGGACATTCGCACGGTGGAAAGTGGACGTACCGGAGGCACCAACGCCGCACGGGCTGCCGGGTTCGGGGCCGGTCTATTGACGGCCATCATGGATATTCTTAAAGGCGCGGCAGCCGTTTGGGTGGCCCAGGCACTGGACCCCGAAAACCATGTCGTTCATGTGCTTGCGCCGGTCTTTGCGATTTTGGGGCACAACTATTCCTTCTTTTTGCTGGAACGTGACACCCAAGGGAAGTTGAAGTTTCGCGGCGGCGCTGGCGGTGCACCCGCCCTGGGTGGCGCCATGGGATTATGGCTGCCCATGTTTCCAATTGCGTTCGGCATTGGGGCGTTGATCTGGTTCAGCATTGGCATCGCCTCGCTTACCACCATGGCGATCGGATTGGTGGTGATCATCATCTTCGCGGTGCGTGCTGTCCTGGGACTTCAGGAGCCTATTGACATCACGTACGGCATTGTTGCCGAATTTCTCCTCATCTGGGCGCTGCGCCCCAACATCAAGAAACTCCTGGCAGGGAACGAACGCGTGATCAACACAAGTTTGCATGGCTGGCTGAGGGCCAGGAGGGAAGCCAAGCAGCAAGTCAACAAATGAAAAAGTCCCCAACACCAGGGGACTTTTTCATCTCAAGTGAACGAACCTACGGTCTCATTCGCTGCAGCAAAGCATATAGATTCCGCTGGTGCAAATCTCGAGCGAGACCACCAAGATACACACGGCTCTTGCCGCATTGTTCGATCGTGATACCTTCCAATAACTCTTCCGCGTTCTTCTTCCTCGCAATTGCCTTGACGGCCTTTTTGATGGCCGTCAGATAGTTCAAGTTCTCCTTCACTGCCGCATCGATTTCACCCCGCAGGATAATATCGCCGTGGCCCTGCACAATATTTTCCAATCCCATTTTCGCGATGCGCTTGATGGACGCAATACTTTCGTCAACATCACCATCCACAATGTAGGGAATCGGCATGAAAGAATCGCCCGCGAACAGGATGCGGTCTTCCTCCACCAGGGTAGAGATCCCATCCTCGCTATGCCCAAAGGATGGTGCGATGATCAGATTCTTCTTACCCACACGCAGCGTCATTTCTCCATTTACAAATGTCATTTGCGGGGAGACAATCTTTACCTGGCGCAAGGCGGGATTTTGCTTCTTGGCCGCCTCCAGCGAGGGTTCGCCGCGTTCGATCAACAAATCACGGCAGCGGGCATGTGCCACAATCGTCGCGCCGGGGAAGAAACAATTTCCCCAGGTATGGTCGGCATGATAGTGGGTATTAATGACGTACCGGACCGGCACGCTCAATTCTCTCTCGATAAATTCACGGATGGCAAGCGTCTCATCCGGCAGCGCGAGCGTGTCGATCACGACCGCCCACTGCGGCCCTGCCACCACCCCCGCGGTTACCTGAGCATATACTTCACTTTGAAACCAGAAAACATTTTCAGAAACTCGTTCGCGATGCATTCAAACACCCTTGTTACCGCTTGTCTCAATGAACAAGTAAACTTATTGAATGGCTTTGTCAGCCAAAATCAAGGCTTCAAGTTTACTGAGTGATGCGGCATTCTGTAATTTTTCTCATTATTAACACAAACAGGCGGGAAAATCAAGTCAGGTAGACAAATATTTCTCATTTTCGTAAGCCTTCCGACTATGGTAATTCTTGCAGATGCATTGCCGACGTGATACACTGTATTAAATGAGTAACAACCTGCTTTTAGTCACAGCAGATGGCTTGTTCGGCAAGAAACTATCCTCCAGCCTTGAGCAGGAGGGCTACCGGGTTAATACAGCAAAAGGTAAAGGGGAGGCTGTAGTGCGCGCCGACGAGCAAAACTGCTCCACGGCTTTCCTCGATTTGGAGCTTGGCGAAAAATTCGTGCTCGAATTGGGACGCGCACTACGCACATTGAACCCGACCATTCGACTGATCCTGCTTTCTGATGAAGATACGCCCCCCGCGCTGGATGACATTCGCCCCTGGACGTCCGCGCGCAAGCTTTTTCGCACACCCGAATTATTGGCCATGTTAAGAGATACGCCCACTCCCCTCCCCAAACCGACCCGCGCGACCGATCCTTCGCCTGCCATTCATTTGGATCAGCGACAAGTGGATCAGCAACAAGCAAACCAGGAACAACTGCTCTGGCTGCACGATGTGACCAAAGCCGCGCAGCATCTTACGCGCCTCACGTTGGAGTCCTCAGCGCAGGCGGCGCTGATCACGCGCAAGGAAAACTTATGGGCCTATGCCGGCCAGCTCTCGCAGAGCGCGGCCAAGGAACTGGCTGTTACGGTCACACGTCACTGGGATGGGCAAAAAGGCAGCGACTTGTTACGTTTCGTCCGCCTGGAAGCCACCAAGGCCGAGCATATGTTATATGCCACTCGGCTGGCAGAAGACGTGGTGCTTGCCCTCGTATTTGACGCTGAGACACCGTTCAGCACGATCCGCATGCAGGCGGGTCAATTGGTGAATCGACTCTCGACGGAGTCCACGGCTGAGGTGGCGGAAAAGCCTGCAGCCAGCCCGAATCCCGCCCCGGCTGCGGAAGATACGCCGACTCAATATGCAGAAGAGGAAGAAGGCGATCCGAATCTCGAATTCCCAAATATCACTGATATTCTCAATGACGTCCCGCCACCCATACCCAGCGAAACGATGATCCCGCTCGCCAACGATGAAGATTGGGGCACGCGGCGGTCGCCGTCCCAACCGCGCGGCGATTACAGCCGCGAGAGTTCGCCAGCGGTGCGCGTGAACGATCTGCTGATTGCGAATCAGAACGATCAGACGGTGGAACATGTGGTGCAGGATTTCGATGCGACCATGCCTTCGCAGTCACGCCCCCGCCCAATGACGCCTATCCGCCGCCCGCAAACCGGCGAACTTGATCCGACCCGCCCGCACTCGATCACCGAAGTGGCAGGCCGCGTGATGATGGAACCGATTTCCCCCGGCTTATATAACCTGACGTATGCCTGTCTGCTGGTGCCGCGCTTCACCGCACACTATCTCACAGGCGATATCTCGGATCGATTATCGGAATGGCTCCCCAATATTTGCATTGCCCGCGGCTGGCGCCTGGAATATCTGGCAGTGCGCCCGGAATACATGCAATGGGTATCCAACGTCCCGCCTTCTGACTCTCCCGGTTTCCTCATGCGAATTGTCCGCACCCAGACCTCAGAAAAAATCTTCGAGGAATTTCCACGTTTAAAAAAGGAAAACCCCTCTGGTGATTTTTGGGCGCCCGGGTACCTTATCATGGGCGGCACGCAACCGCACCCGCCGCAGCTGGTAAAGGACTACATCAAACAAACCCGCGAACGACAGGGTTATTCGCAACCGAGAAAATAAAATCGGAATGCAGGAGCTTGCTCCTGCATTTTTCTTTTAAGAAGCTCAACCTGATCAGGTTAAGCTTCTCCCAAGAGCTCACAAAAATTGGAATTTATGTTCTAAAGACCTGAACCACAGAGTATAATCACTCTGTGGTCTAATTTTTATAGGAGTAAAGCATGCCTTTTGCGCTCGCAAAAGAACATTCCAGGTTATGGTCGCTCAATTCTGGCGTCGCAATGGTCGTAACCGATTTGCATGGGGATGGGAAAGCCTATCAGTCTTATCGGGATTGCTTCGTGGATTTACACGCCAAAGGAAAAGCTGATTGCCTGATTTTCACCGGCGACTTAATCCATTCTGAGTCCGAGAAATTTTCTGATCAGTCTCTTGACATTGTTCTGGATGTTTTGGATCTTAGGTCAAGATTTGGTGACGCAATAATTTATCTGTGTGGCAACCATGAACTTCCCCATATCTATGGATATGCTCTTGCAAAGGGACAAGCTGAATACACTCCGGCATTTGAGCACCAAATGAGTCAAAGCAAGGCACGCTCAGAAATCCTTGGACTATTCCTCAGCCTCCCATTCTACATTCGGACGGCCGCGGGAGTAAGCATTTCACACGCAGGGGCAACGTCGGTGATTTCAAATTCCTGGTCAGCCATAAGTTTATTTAATTGGAACCATCAAGCTGTTCTAGCGGAAGCTCGTGCAAAACTTGAAGAAGGCGATAGAGATGGAATGCGCCGCGCGTATGCCAGGCTGGGCCAGGCGGAATCTTATGATGAGTTGGCATCCAAATATCTAGCCGTCAGCGGGAGGCAGGATCCTCGTTACGATGATTTACTACTCGGCTTTTTTGTAACATCCAACATTGATTTTGATCTTTTATACTCTGCATTATCCACCGCCTGTGAGCAGGAGTTCGGACTTGAAGCATATAACACTGCACTAACTCATCTGCTTCAATATCTCTCCTTGGAATATTCAGCTCAAAGTATATTAGTAAGCGGACATATGACCGTGCAAGATGGATATGAAGTAGTTACAAGGAACCAATTACGGATCGCAAGTGGCGCGCATGCAAGACCACTGCAGACTGGACGATATCTGTTATTTGACACAGCACGGCCTATTGGAAGTATGGAGAATCTCCTTGAAGGACTCTCCTCAATCTCTTGAGACAAATCAAGTATTCTCAAACCTACTAACTGGCAACGGATAACTATTCAATGGATTACTGACATGCCTCCTACACTTTACCTGATTGACGGACACGCCCTCGCCTACCGCATGTACTTTGCCTTAACCGCCGTTGGAGGAAGCCAGCGCTGGCAGACTTCCAAAGGTGAACCCACTGCCGGGATTTACGGCTTCGCGCGCGAGTTGATGCGCATTATCGAACAGGAAAAGCCCGAATACCTCGCTGTGGCCTTTGATGTTGGCAAAACATTTCGGGATGAATTGTTTCCCGCCTACAAAGGTACGCGCGAAAAGATGCCCGATGATTTGAGGCCCCAAATCAAGCGCATTCGCCAGTTGGTGGACGTTTTCAATATCCCGCGACTGGAAATGGAAGGCTACGAAGCGGATGACGTTTTAGGTTCAGTCGCGCGCATTGCCGCCGAACAGGGACTCGGCGTCAAGATCGTCACCGGTGACCGCGACCTGCTGCAGCTCGTCAACAAACGTACCGTCGTCTATCTGGCGGGCGACGACCAGAACTATATTCGAGATGAAGACGTCGTCAAAAAACTGGGCGTGCTACCGAAGCAGGTTGTGGATTACAAGGCGCTCGTCGGCGATAAGTCCGATAACATTCCTGGCGTGGCCGGTATTGGCGAAAAGACCGCCATCGCCCTGATCGAAAAATATGGCACGCTCGATAACATTTACGAACATATCGATGAAATCGAAAACCGTTGGAAGACCAAGCTCGAGGCCAACCGGGCGAATGCCTTCCTCAGCCATGAACTCGCCCAAATCAAAACTGATCTCAACATCAAAATTGACCTGCAGCGCGCCCGGGCACAGGATCTGGATGTGCCTGCGATCGAGGCATTTTTCAAGGAACTGGAATTTCGTTCGCTGCTCAAAGCCCTGGAGAAGCTGACGGGTCAACCAGCCTCCGAGCCGGAAACAACCGTTTCTGTATCTTCGGCCGCGCCCGCGCCGAAGCCCGGGCAACAGATGTCCATGTTCGCCACTGAGTCGCGGGTGATCATCGCACCCAAAATCGCCTCGAACCTCACGGTCAACATCATTGATACCGATAAGAAACTCGCCGACCTGGTGAAGACGCTCAACAAAGCCCCGGTCATTTCGTTCGATACAGAGACCACCTCCACCGAAGAAATGCGAGCGGATATTGTAGGCATATCGCTGGCCATCCAGGAAGGGGAAGGTTATTACATTCCCACGGGTCATTCGGCCGGAAATAACCTGCCGCTCAAAAAAGTGATTGAGGCGCTCAAGGGACCATTGACAAACCCAAAAATTGGCAAGATCGCACACAATGCCAAATACGATTACATCGTCCTCGCCAAACACGGACTGCACGTCTCGCCACTGACATTTGACACGATGTTGGCGGAATTTATCATTGACCCATCTTCGCGACAGCTCGGGTTGAAAAATCTTGCTTTTGTAAAACTCGGCGAAGAGATGACTCACATCGAAGAGCTGATCGGCAAGGGCAAGAAGCAGATCAGCATGGCGGACGTGGCGATCGAATCCGCTGCTCCGTATGCCGTTGCCGATGCCGAGACGACCTTGCGGCTCATGCCGATCCAGATTCAGGAACTCAAACGCGTGAACGGCGAAAAACTGCTCGAAGAAATTGACCTGCCTCTCACGCCCGTCCTGGCGGACATGGAGATGAGCGGCATTGCACTGGATTTGCCGTTCTTCGAAGAAACCTCAATCCGTCTTCAAAAGCGAATGTCTGAGATTGAAAAGAAAGTCTTTGAGTCGGTTGGAAAACCATTCAACATCAATTCGACGCAACAACTGTCAGATGTGCTTTTCAAAAATCTCGGATTGGAACCGCCAGATAAAGGGAACAAAACCGCCAGCGGACATTTCTCCACATCCGCAGGCGTGCTGGATCTCTTGCGCGGCAAACATCCCGTGGTGGATTTGATCCTGGAACACCGCGAGTTAGCCAAGATAAAATCTACATATGTAGATGCGCTGCAAGCCGCGTTGAATTCAGATACCGGTTGTGTGCATACCTCCTACAGCCAGACCGGCGCGGTGACAGGACGACTGTCTTCGTCGAATCCAAATTTGCAGAACATCCCCATCCGCACGGAAGAGGGACGCCGCATCCGCAATGGATTCGTCGCGGGCAAAGGCAAAGTTCTGCTCTCGGTGGATTACTCGCAGATCGAGTTGCGGATCGTGGCGCACATGGCCCAGGACGAGGGCATGCTGGCCGCATTCCGCGCCGGTGAGGATATCCATGCCACCACAGCCAAAGCCATTTACGGTGTGGGTCCGGAAGCAGTGACGAAGAATATGCGTCGGCATGCGAAGGCGATCAATTTTGGCCTGATCTATGGCATGTCTGTGTTCGGTCTCACACGCACTACGGATCTCACGTTGGCCGAGGCAGAGAATTTTGTCAAAGCCTATTTTCAAAAGTTTCCCGGCATCAAGAAATATCTCGATGGCATCCGCAGGCAGGCCGCACAGCAGGGGTACGTCGAAACGCTGCTGGGGCGGCGAAGATATTTCCCGGCTTTGCAGCAGAGCAAACAGAACGTTCAAATCAAGAACCGTGAAGAACGCGAAGCCATCAACGCACCCATTCAAGGTACAGCCGCAGATATCATGAAAATTGCCATGTTGAAGATTCCGTCTGCGCTCAAAGAAGCTACATTAAGCGCAAAGATGTTGCTGCAGGTGCACGACGAACTCGTACTGGAATGTCCAAAGCGGGAATTGGAAGAAACCGCGCGCCTCGTCAAAGAGACGATGGCGAGCGCCTATGAGTTGAGTATCCCTCTCTCCACGGATGCTCGTTATGGGGATAATTGGGGAGAGATGAAAGAAATTTGATTCCCATATCGTGGGGCGGGATGTTATCCCGCCCTGCATGAGATCGCGTAGATTGTGCGGGATGCCCTTTACAGGATGCTCACCTGCACTTGCGCCAGGTGCAAGTGTCGCGACCATGCCACGCCACGACCAAATCCAATCAACCTAAAAATAAGACCATGGTAGGTTACGCTTGAAGCGTGACCTACGTTATAATAGCTCTCATGCCCGGACGAGAAGACGTATTCCAAAAAGCAATGAATGAAGGCCACTCCGCTGCCTGGGATCAGGAATGGAGCAAAGCCAGCACTGCCTACCGCGCCGCCTTGCAGGAAATACCGGATAACCCCAAAGCCCTCAACAGCCTGGGCCTGGCACTCTTCCAACAGGGCAGTTACGACGAGTCGCTACAGATCTATAAGCGCGCCGCGCAGGTCGGCCCGCAGGATCCTTCCCCATTAGAAAAGCTGGCGCAGCTCTTCGAGCGCACGGGCCACCTCAAGGAAGCAATCGATGCCGCCTCACGCGCCGCCGATCTCTTCCTCAACCAGCGCGATGTGGATAAAGCCATCGAAAACTGGGTGCGCGTTACCACGCTGGAGCCGGAACACGTTCTCGCTCATTCACGCCTGGCCCTTGCACATGAACGTCTCGGACATAAGCCGCAGGCGATTACGGAATACATCGCCGTGGCAAGTCTCGTCCAGCGCACGGGGAATATGGAGAAAACGGCCGAGCTGGTCAACAAGGCCCTGCAAATCATGCCCGAAAGCGCCGAAGCCAAACAGGCGCAGACGCTCCTCCGGTCCGGTCAACTGCTGCCCAAACCGATTCGACCCAAAGGCGGGACGGGTCCCATTGCGATGGCCCAGGTCAAACAGCTGGATCAGCCAAAGAAACAGGCCGCCTCGGGACTCGACCCGATCGCTGAAGCGCGCCAAAAGGCCCTCACCCGGCTGGCAGAAATACTCTTCGAATACTCCACCGACGATGGCGCCGCTGTCCAGGCCCGTCGTGGATTGCAAGCCCTGATGCGTGGCACGGGACAATTATCACTACAATCCAACGAACAATCCAAAGTCGTACTGCATCTTGGCCAGGCCATCGATTCACAAAGCAAAGGCAAGGACGTAGCCGCGGCCGAGGAACTCGAGCATGCCCTCGAAGCCGGCTTCGACCATCCTGCCTTGTACTTCGATCTTGGCTTGCTTCGCTCCACCGGTGATCGCTCGGAAACCGCATTGCGCCACCTCTCTCACGCCGTCAAACACAATGATTTTGGTCTGGCCGCGCGATTGCTGATGGGGCAGATCACGCAGAAGATGGGGCGCCTGCAAGCCGCCTCCATTGAATATCTTGAAGCACTCAAACTTGCCGATGCTGCCGTCGTGCCGGCTGAACATTCTGATGAAATCCGTCAGATGTATGAACCGTTGATCGAGGCGCAAAGCTCACAAACCGACGAAGCGATACTCAAGCGTCTGTGCGATAGCATCAACGAAATGCTCATGCGCAAGGATTGGCGCGACCACCTTTACAGGGCCCGCGAACAGATGCAGAAACAACAGGAAGGCGACATGCTCATGCCGCTGGCCGATGTTATCCT
>OELG01001100.1_pt1 | contig 19321 bp, 17 predicted proteins | sample 1503541 | NCBI WGS metagenome assembly OELG01 (sample SAMEA104379617, study PRJEB20068) | metagenome | biome: 1000743; feature: 77; material: 1998 | place: USA | collected 2012 | depth 25 m | reverse complement strand
CAGTTGAACTGCTGGAGAAACGAGCGTATCGAGACCACCGGCGTAAACAAAAAATAGAATCATAGAGGTAAACACATGAACGAAAACATTTTCCGCATTTTAGCCGCCGTAATTTTTTTCACGGGCATCGGCATCTCCAGCTACTTCCGCCGCAAAGCGGATCGTGACACAGGCGAAAAAATCTCTCGCAAGGTAGATGGCAACGCTATGATGACTGCCATAAAAATCGGCGGGTTGCTTCTCTGGTTTAGCCCGCTTGCTTATTTGATCAATCCTGTATGGATGTCCTGGTCGAAACTTGAACTTCCCGAATGGGCCCGCTGGCTGGGTGTTGGCATTGGAATCATTTGTGTATTTGGTATCTACTGGTTATTCAGTAACATCGGTAGCGGAATCACTCCGACGAGCGCAACGCGCACAGACCATAAACTCGTCACGAATGGTCCCTATCGCTGGATTCGACATCCTTTGTATACCTTTGGATCATCCATGTTTGTTGCATTTGGCATGATGGCTGATAACTGGTTTGTCGCTCTGTTAGGCGTACTGGCATTTATCGGCATGGCGATCCGCACGCCAAAGGAAGAAGCCAACCTCATCGAGAAATTCGGCGATGAATATCGCGAATATATGAAACGCACCGGACGGTTTCTGCCCCGGTTGTTTATCAGCAATACAAAATAAGTCAATCGTGCGGGTAAGCGTTTGAATATCCTTACGCCAGACATCGCAAAAATTCAATAAAGCAGCATATGCGTAAACAGTTACAAAATTCTCTCTCAGAAGTTCATGAGTCAGTGATTGTCCCGACACAGGTCTCCACCTGGCGAAAGTGGCTGGCGATTAGCGGGCCGGCATTGATGGTCTCTGTTGGCTACATGGACCCCGGAAACTGGGCAACCGATATCGCCGGCGGCAGCCGCTACAGCTACGCGTTGATCTGGGTCCTCCTGATGTCCAACATGATGGCCATCCTGTTGCAAACCCTGGCCGCTCGCCTCGGCATCGTCAGCCGGCGGGACCTGGCCCAGGTCTGTCATGAAGATTATCCGGCAGCCGTGAACATCCCTCTGTACATCCTGGCTGAGATCGCGATCACCGCCTGCGATCTGGCAGAGGTCCTGGGATCGGCCATCGCCTTGCAGCTTCTGTTTGGGCTTCCATTAGTATATGGAGTGATGCTTACCGCGCTGGACACATTACTCCTACTGCTCCTCTCGCATGCCGGGATTCGAAAACTTGAAAGCGTCGTGATCGCATTGGTTGGTACGATCGGCGTGGCGTTGTTAATAGAGATCAGTCTCGGCCAGCCGGATTGGGGCGGCATTGTAGCCGGCTTCAAACCGACATTGCCCGATGCCAGCGCCCTGTACATTGCCATCGGCATCCTGGGAGCAACGGTGATGCCTCATAATCTCTATTTACACTCCTCCCTCGTGCAGACGCGCAAGATCGGTCACGGGCACGATGAAATCAGGAAAACGATCCGCCTGAATAATCTGGACACGGCTGTATCCCTTAATCTGGCATTCTTCATCAATGCGGCGATTTTGGTAACTGCCGCGGCCGTCTTCTACAGACATGGCTATTTTGCTGTGGCCGAAATTCAAGATGCCCATCGCCTGCTCGAGCCATTGTTGGGAGCCTCGATCGCGCCGATGGCTTTTGCCATCGCGCTGTTGGCCTCCGGGCAAAGCTCCACGATTACCGGCACGCTGGCCGGGCAGATCGTTATGGAAGGTTATCTCAACCTGAGGATTCGGCCATGGCTTCGACGGTTGATCACGCGCCTGCTGGCCGTGATACCGGCCGTGCTGGTGATTGCCTACTACGGCGAAAACTCTACGAGCGCGATGTTAATCCTGAGCCAGGTAGTACTTTCACTTCAACTTCCGTTCGCCATTATTCCGTTGATTCACTCCGTGTCAGATGAACGGCGCATGGGCACCTTCCGCATTCGCCGGAGTGTCCAGGCACTGGCCTGGGTTGTGGCAGGCATCATTCTGGCCCTCAACATCAAGCTCGTTCTCGATCAAATCGCAACGTGGGTTGGCGGAGCAGGCAACAATGGCTGGAAGGTGCAATTTACGGTGATCCCCGTTACAGTTTATCTGGTTCTCTTACTTCTCTATGTGTCACTTTATCCATGGATACGGACAGGTATGGAAAAAATAACCTGGCCAAGAATTGGTGGAGTTCATCGCCAGCTGGCGCAACAATCCATCACCCTCCAGGAACCAGCTCCTTATAAGAGGATCGCAGTCGCTCTGGATTTTTCAGGCAAGGACGAAAAACTGTTGACGGAAAGTCTCAGGTATATCGATAAGGACCAAACGCAATTGACCCTGCTCCACGTCGTCGAGAGTCCGGTGGCTCGCACGTTGGGCGTGGAAGCCGAAGATCTGGAGACGTTGGCCGATCAGGAACGGTTAGAAGATCTGGCGAAACCGATGAACGAAAACGGTATTTCGACAAACTGGCAATTGGGCAACGGCGAACCCGTTGCGGAATTATCACGCATGATCAACGAACGCAATATAGAAATGGTGATCGTTGGCGGTCATGGTCATTCAGGAGTTTCCGACTTGATCCATGGCACTGTGATCAGTGACCTTCGTCATCATATCAAAGCCAGCATGGTGATCGTTCCGATGAACGAGCCTCAACCCGCGTGAAGTTCTTTTGCCCGGCAAATATACTTTTGAAGACGGACCATTACAACAAATCTCGCAAGGTTATTCGGCTAGATCCATTTCATTTTAAGTAGAGGTACATTGTGAACAAAAAACTTTCAAGAAGAGATTTCCTCAAACTGGGCGGAGCCGGGCTTGTGACCGCCGCAGGTGCAACGGCAGCCCTTACTCAAACGGGCACAAGCGCCAAAACCGACCATCAGAGTCATTTAATGCAACCCTCTCTGCAAATGGATCACGGAGAGGGCCTGCCTGGCGCTGGCGATGTGGATCACGAGAAAAATGGTTTCAACCCGGGTGAGACGCTATATGATTTTGATTACGGTAACGTCTCCACGCTTCCCAATGGTCAGACGCTGCGAGAATACGAATTCACCGTGATCAACAAAAATGTTGAAGTGGTTCCCGGCATCGAATTCGCCGCGTGGACGTACAACGGGCGTATACCCGGTCCTGCACTGCGCGCGACCGAAGGCGATCGCGTTCGCATTACGCTGAAGAACGGCAGCAATCATCCGCACTCGATGCATTTCCACGGGTTCCATCCCGGTGAGATGGACGGCGTACCGGGCACGGGCCCTGGTGGTATGGTGCAGCCGGGGGAACAATTTGTTTACGAATTCGACGCGGAGCCGTTCGGCCTGCATCTGTATCACTGTCATGTCTTCCCGCTTGCACGCCACATCGCCAAAGGCCTCTACGGCACCTTCATCGTGGATCCCAAAGACGGCCGCCCGCCCGTGGATCGAGAAATGGTCATGGTCATGCATGGTATTGATATAGACTTCGACGATGGGAATGATTTCTACGCTGTCAACGGCATTCCGTTCTATTATCAGAATCATCCCATTCAAATCAAAGTTGGCGAAAAAATTCGGATATACCTGGTGAACATCCTCGAATTCGATTTCGTCAACTCCTTCCACCTGCACGCCAATTTCTTCCAATACTACCCCACCGGCACGAGTCTCACGCCCAACGAATTTACCGACACCATCATTCAGGGTCAGGCGCAGCGTGGAATTCTGGAATTCACCTATAAATATCCCGGCATGTACATGTTCCACGCCCACGTCACCGAGTTTGCAGAGCTCGGCTGGAACGGGATGTTCCAAGTGTTGGCCTAAGCGAAGGAGAAGACCGATCATGACGAACCCAACCTCCCCTGAGACAAAGAGCCGCTTCTCGTTCCGGACCCTGGTCCTGCTCCTGCTCCCGATCATTCTCCTCGCCGGAGTCATCGCCCTCTTCCTCCGTACCGGTGGGGGCCTCAAGCTCAACTCGCCGGTTCCGATCGAAAACCTGACGATTGAACGTTATCGCCTGGAGCGCGGGCACATTGAGTTGTTTGTTCAAAACACGGGCCCTGAAACCCTGACTGTTGCGTCTGTCATTATCAACGATGCGGTCATGCCATTTACAGTTACGCCTTCGCCGTACATTCCGCGTCTGGGCAGGGCCACCATCATGATCAAGTATGCATGGACGGAAGGTGAGGCTTACGGCGTGCGAGTGTTCACCAGCAACTCAATTCCGTTCGATGTGGATATTCCAGTTGCCTTTGTCACACCGCAGCCGGAGGCAAAGACGTTCTGGAGCTTTACATTAATTGGGTTGTATGTAGGCGTGATTCCAATTTTTCTTGGAATCTTCTGGCTCCCCGCCCTGCGGATGCTCGGCAAAAACTGGATGACTTTTCTCATGGCAGTAACTGCGGGCCTGCTCATCTTTCTCGGGCTGGATACATTGAACGAAGCGTTTGAGGAAGCAGCAGACCTTCCCGCCACCTTTCAAGGCATTGGCCTGATCGGAATCGGCGCGGTCGTTACTTACCTGTTGCTGGAGCTCGTGGGTAAATCCGGGTCATCGGTTCGTTCTGAAGCTTCACAACGCCTCTCCATCGCCTGGAAAATTGCACTCGGTATCGGGATACATAATCTGGGCGAAGGCCTGGCTATTGGCGCAGCCTATAACGTGGGTGAGATCGCGCTGGGAACTTTCCTCGTGGTCGGATTCATTATTCAAAACATTACCGAAGGATTAGGCATCATCGCACCCATTTTGCGCGACCGCCCAACGCTTGGTCAACTGGCCCTGCTCGGGCTGCTCGGCGGCGGCCCGGCCATCGTCGGCGCCTGGATCGGCGGATATACCCCCTCACCGTTTCTGGCCGTTCTATTCCTGGCCGTTGGCACCGGCGCGATCTTCCAGGTTGCAGTTGAAATTGGAAGATTCATTCAAAAGGATACTGCTCGTGAAGCCATGCCGATTACCGTTTTCGGCGGTGTTCTGACTGGCATGCTACTTCTCTGGGTAACCGGTATTTTTATCAAGTAAACTCTATCGCTCTTTGCGCCGTCCCCGGCACAAGCATTACTTGCAACGTGCCGCCGATGGGGGCGGCCTGAGCAATACAAGAACAGGAACTGTAATATGAAGAAGAAGCTTTTACTCGTATTGTCGCTTATAACGCTGGCGCTGAGCGCCTGCGGAACAAATACACCCTCCACTGAGATCAATGTCGACATGACGGATTTTGCATTCACACCGAATCAATTTCGGGTTCCGGCAGGTCAGGAAATTACACTTCATATCCAACACGATGGAACGGTGGAACACGATTTCATCATCATGCAGTATGACACCAGTGTCGGCGAACACTTCGATCAAGAAGACCAGCCGAACATTTACTGGCAGATCAAGGTGCAGCCCGGCCAATCTGAGACCCTTACCTTCACGGCCCCTGACCAGCCTGGCACCTATCAAATCGTATGCGGCATGGCAGGACACGTGGAAGCAGGCATGGTGGGCCAGCTGGAAGTTGTCGCTCAGTAGTCCAGTGAAAACCTAAATGAGCGTGGCTTGACAGGCCACGCCCTTTAGGCTAATATATGAATACCTGTTCATACATTCATACAAAATGAAACTTGCCGAACTTAAAGCGATCCAGCTTGCTGAACTTTTCAGCGCCCTCAGCGACGCCAACCGGGTGCGCATCATTGCCCTTCTGCTCGAAGGCGAAAAGAGCGTCAGTGCCCTGGCGAAAGGACTCGCGATGAGCGAGTCTTCCGTGTCGCATCAACTGCGTGGCTTGCGGCACATGCATCTCCTCCGCACGCGGAAGTCAGGCCGGCAGGTTTTCTACTCGCTCGCTGATGATCACGTCTCCCGGCTCTTCTCGCTTGGGTTGGAACACGTCCAACATGGATAATCACTCCCACATCCACTCTCACTTTGGTGACATTGCCAGACAAACCACCTCCCGCCTGGCGCTTTCACTCTTCTTGACCCTGGCTTTTGTTTTCATTGAAGCCATTGCGGGAATCATCGCGAACAGTCTTGCACTGCTCACCGATGCAGCGCACAACCTCACGGATGTGATTGCACTGGGATTGAGCTGGTACGCGATCCGCCTCACTTCCCAGCCTGCCGATGCACGCCAGACCTACGGGTATCACCGCGCCGGCATTTTGGTCGCGCTTCTGAACTCGACCACGCTCGTCCTGATTTCACTTGGAATATTTTACGAAGCCTGGCGGCGATTGATGAATCCGCCGGAAGTTCGGTCGGATATTTTGATCACAGTGGGGATGGTTGCAGTCTTTATTAATCTGGCCACCGCGTTGCTGGTGCGGAAGGGAAGCGAGCACGATCTCAATATCCGTTCCGCTTTCGTCCACTTGATAGGCGATGTGCTATCCACCATTGGCGCGGTGATTGCCGGCGTCATCATTTATTTCACCGGCGCGAACTGGCTCGATCCATTGGCCAGTGTATTGATCGGGTTCCTCATTCTTTACAACGCCTGGGGCATCCTGCGCGATTCGGTTAACATTTTGCTGGAAGCCACACCCCGCGATATTAACGTCAGCAGGCTGGTAGAGGACGTGATGCACGTGAGCGGCGTACTCGGTGTTCACGATCTGCACATCTGGAGCATCGCACAAAATCTTCGCACCATGTCCGCCCATATTCTTACGAACGATGTTTCCGTCAGCACAGGGGCGGAAATTCAGCAGCAAATCAATGAGGTCGTCTATCACCGCTACAATATTGCCCATGCCACGCTGCAGCTCGAGTGTGTGGACTGCCCGCCCGATGGGTTGTATTGTGATATTATGGAACCGAATCATATTCACAAAATCAAACAGGTTTGACATAACCTTTAGGAACCCTCGCCTGCTGATCACCGACCGCAAAAGACAGATGAGTTCTGTAGTTGCGGTCTGTTTTTTACTTCTGCCCTCATCCCAATATTGACTCTGTGAATTGCTTTGAGCGCTACGTCCTTGGCTTTATGTCGACCGCAGTACGCGGCACTCTGTAGGAGTCTAGCCCGATGCCTGTTGCGCAATTTCAACCGCTTTCAACCTATATCGAATATCCTGTAGAAGAAATGAAGGAACGCGCTGAGGCTTTCCGTCAGGAAATGCAAAGGCGGCGGACGGTGCGCCACTTCTCGGACCGGCCTGTGCCGCGCGAGATCATTGAAGATTGCCTCATTGCCGCCGGTACCGCTCCCAATGGCGCCAATCTACAGCCGTGGCAGTTTGTTGTGGTCAGCGACCCGAAGGTCAAGCGCGAGATACGTATCGCCGCAGAGGAAGAGGAATGGGAGTTTTATCATCGCCGCGCGCCGCAGGAATGGCTGGATGCGCTGGCTCCGATCGGCACGGATGAACACAAACCCTTTCTCGAGACAGCTCCGTATATCATTGCCATCTTCGGAAAGAACCATGGCGAACTGCCCGATGGCAGGCGCGTCAAAAATTATTATGTGAACGAGTCGGTGGGGATTGCCACGGGCTTTCTGATTGCCGGGCTGCATCATGCCGGCCTCGTCTCACTCACCCACACGCCCAGCCCGATGGGATTTCTCAATTCCATCCTGGACCGGGCCTCAGATGAGAAACCGTTCCTTTTGCTGGTAACCGGCTACCCTGCGGAGGACGCGCAGGTTCCCATCATCCAAAAGAAACCATTGCGCGACATTGCGACCTTTATCTGATCATTCAGGCGGTCCTGCAAATTTCCCACGGGCTGATCATGCATGCGATTTATAGGAGAAGCAGATGCCATACGCGACTTTCAACAATCTCACCGAACAATTGATTCAATATTTTCAGAACCAGAAGTACGCAGAAGCGTTGGAACTCATCTCGGTGGAAGGACCAAACTTTCCCGACGACCGCATGTGGGCCGATTACTGGAAAATGATCTCCGCAGCGCGCGTCGAAAATCGTGAGCTGGTCTATCAGGTGGCGCGCCAGTTGCTGGCTGATGGGTTATGGTACGGCGAAGTTCTGTGGCGGCAATCACCTTCCTTCGCACCGCTCCAGTGCGATCCCCAATTTGAGCAAATCGTCGCGGATTCGCTAGCGGCCCAATTGAGGGATATGCCTTTAGGCGAACCAATTGTCGTGACCAAACTTCCATCCAATCATTCGGCGAGTTCTCCGCTTCTCATCGCCCTGCACGGCAATCAATCCACCGCCGAAAGGACTTTGCCCTTCTGGTCATCTGCAGCGTTGGACGGCTGGGTGCTCGCGATGCCACAGTCCGACCAGGTCATGTTCAAGGACGCGTTCGCCTGGGACGATTTGGAAAAAGCCAGAGCGTATGTCACAAGTCAATATGAAGCGCTTGCAAAGAATACTCTCTTCGATTCGCAGAAGGTTGTGATCGCCGGTCACTCGATGGGAGGGTTGGTTGCCGTCCAAATGGCATTGGAGGGTCTGCTGCCTATCCGTGGATTCGTAGTCAACGGTCCGGCCGTCCCATATTTGGATGAGCCGGAAGAGCTGGAAAAGTTACTTCCTCTCGCGCACCAACGTGGACTGCGCGCCTATTTCATCGTTGGCGGACAGGATGATGCAATAAACACGCCAGAGGTAAAGAACCTGGCGGAGAAAATGCAGGCCGCGGGAATCCCCTCTGAAGTCGAGATGGTTCCTGATGCGACGCACGATTACTCTTCGGCATACGATGCTGCACTGCGCAGCGGGCTGGCGTTCGTGTCGAAGACTGAGCGCTCATGAAAGAACATAGACCACCGACCACAGACGGCAGTCTGTCGCAGCTTTATCCGAATAGATCTTGCAAAGGTTTTGAATCATCGCCAATCACATGAACGACCCCGCGCCACTCGTGCAAAGGTCCATATTATCCGCGTCTGCGCTTGCCGGGCAGATACTATCGCGATACAACCTGCCAGCCCCTGTGACCTGCCACTTCTGGAATCACAGTATCAATGACTCATACCTGGTCAACGCCGGGGAATCCAGCTTTATGTTGCGCGTTGCTCCTGCCAACTGGCGCTCGCCGGAGCAGCTCAACGCAGAGCTTGACCTGTTGAATTTTCTCAACCAACACCAACTGTCCGCTCCTCAGCCCGTCCCACAGAAGGATGGTACTTTCATTCAGGCGATTCACGCGCCAGAGGGCATTCGATACGCGATTCTATTCACGCTCGTACCCGGCTCTTCCCCGTCTATGAATGCAACGACCGGATACCGATATGGTGAGGCCGTCGCGCAGCTTCACGTCCTGACGGATGACTATCCGGCAAACCGCGCAGGCTTCCATTTTGACCGGAGTGACATGGTGGACGAGCCACTCGCTCGCATCGAGGTACTGTTCAGTGCCCATCGCAATGAGTATGAATACTTGTTGGAAATCGCGCCAAGGTTGAAACGAATAGCGGAGACTCTTCCCAGGATTGCACCCACGTATGGCATTTGCCACGGAGATCTCAATGCAGGCAACTTCCATCTGAATGATGAGGCCGGCTGGTCGCTGGTTGACTTCGAATATTTTGGCTACGGTTGGCGTGTATTCGACATCGCCACATTTTTCAATACACAACTGATTGACCAGGGCAGGACGGATGACACCAAACGGATTCTGCAGGCATTTCTTGACGGCTATCAGGCGCGACGCCCCCTGAGTCAGCCGGAACTTGAGTCCTTGCCTGATTTTGTGATCCTGCGCCAGTTGTGGCTTTTGGGAACGAGTGCAAGGTACATTCCCAAATCCACGGTCGGATTGGATATGTATCAGCGCTGGATCTTTCAAGGGGTGATACCTTTTATCAGAGAATGGATGGATGATCCCTGGTAGGCACTAAAGAAGAGCAGGCTAACTTGTTTGAGTGAGGAGCATGAGCCAAATGAAGATTGCTCGAGAATTGAACTTTCAGACGCCGTGCGCCCGTAAGAGTTCCACTCCATCCAGATTCGTAAAACAAAACACCCGAAGCCTCATCATTTTTACTTCAGGTGTCTACCTTCAATCAATTTTCTCTATCACTAAATCTACGTCTCCCCTGCCAGCAATTTGTTCATCTCCCACAATTTTGAAACTTTAGAATGCTGTAGAGCGTTCTATATGAAGTAACCAGGAGAAAGAGAGAGGAAGATGAATACTCAGACGAGTTGCATCAACTCGCATAAGAGCGAAAAGGTGAGACTTGTGATCGCCGCATTGATGTTGTACTCCACTGCTTGCAGTAATCTCCACTCAGCTGCAACACCTGTGCCGGCAGCGATAGAAATCCTAACAGCGACTCCAGAACCTCCCACCCAAATGCCTACCCTGGCACTCCCAACCGAAACGATTGTCGCGACGTTAACTCCGTTCATTTCCGCTGATGCGCCCACATTCATCCCAACCTTAACCCGGAAGGAGGGATGGGTTGATTTCATCAATGGCTATTATGGTTACGCGATCAGCCTCCCACCGACCGCGGTAGTCACCAAAAACGACAAAATTGATCATGTTCAAGCGGAACTTCCCGCAGGTATGGAACCCGGTGAGTATTTTGACAGATTGAACAGAACCTACCCACCAGGCATATGTATATCCATAAGCTATCAGTCCGTGTACCTCAATATGAGGGTCCAGCATTCGCTTGGTGGATTTTTTGTAGATCCGTGCGGCCCGGGGATGAGCGACTACCCTTATCTCGTTTGGACGGAGGAAGAAGTGTTCGTCGGGGAAGTATCCTATCCTGCAACACATGCAATCGTATACGAGAGCGATGCGCCAGGCGCAAAATCACTGGAAGAGTTCTATTATGTAGATATGGGTGATGGTGGGCGCGTCTTCTTCGGTGGGGAATGGAAGGATCAAGCGGCTTACGAACAGTATCTGAATGATAAAGCTGTATTGCTCGAAATCCTGCGCTCGTACCGGTCCGTGCCCAAGACAGAGTTATTCTGTCCAGAGCCGGCGCCCACGCGCCTGAAGGCGCGTGGCTTTGCTTACGTAGGCACCGAACCACCGCTTTCTTATTTGCAACAATCATTTAAGAGCATTAGGGACGCTCCCGGCATCAACCAGGAGCTTATTGGCAGCGTCGACACGGGCAAGGCAGTGGAGCTTCTCGAAGGACCAGTTTGCAACAACAGCCTGCAATGGTGGAAGGTGCGCGTCTCTGAGAACGGGCTGGTTGGCTGGACGCCGGAGAGCGACAACTTGACCCCGGAGGGCTATCACGAATCGTCCTGGCTTATTCCCTGTGAATCAAAAGAAAACTGCGGCACGCCCTAACTTGGGCGAGTTCTTCACGGATGTTATCGTTTCCCGCATTGCATCAAAAACAGCGGACGATCTTCACCATGTCCGCTGTTCTCTTTACAGCCCCAAATTTACTTCATACCAATTACTCATCTCAAGCCTCCAATCCCTGCCTCACCAGGCCTACTCCTCACCCGCCAGCAACTTGATCCGCTCCCACGGTTTTAACTTTTCATCTTCAGCAAGCAGCGCCTTCAATTCATAGATCTCGTCGCGCAAAGCGGCTGCCTTCTCGAATTCCAAATTCTTCGCGGCTTCCTTCATCTGCTTTTCCATTTCGTCGATGATCTTACGCAGCTCGCCGCGCGGCATGCCGCTCGCATCCTTTACTTTATACTCACCCTGCATTTCACCCACGGCCTTCGCCGAAAATTCTGCGGTTAGGTCGCGGATGGCTTTATGAATGCTGATGGGAACAATGCCATTCTCTTCGTTATATTTCACCTGCTTGGCGCGGCGGCGGTTCGTTTCCTCTATCGCAAACTTCATCGAGTCAGTCATCCTGTCGGCATACATGATCACGCGTCCATTCACATGCCGCGCGGCACGTCCGATGGTTTGAATAAGCGAAGTCCCCGAGCGCAGGAAGCCCTCCTTATCCGCGTCGAGAATCGCCACCAGCGATACCTCAGGCAAATCCAGTCCCTCACGCAACAGGTTGATGCCCACCAACACGTCGAACACACCCAGACGCAAATCGCGCAGGATACCCACGCGCTCCAGGGTCTCCACTTCGGAATGCAGGTAATGGACTTTCATCCCCAGCTCCTGCAAGTATTCGGATAGATCCTCCGCCATACGTTTCGTAAGGGTCGTGACGAGGACACGCTCGCCCCTTTCCACCCGTTGCTTGATCTCTCCGATCAGATCATCGACCTGGCCTTTGGTTGGTCGCACTTCCACTTCCGGGTCGACGAGTCCCGTTGGGCGGATGATCTGCTCGACGACCTGGTCCGCCTTCCCCATTTCGTACGGTCCTGGCGTGGCGGATGTATAGATCGTCGTTCCCATCACCTCTTCGAATTCATCGAACTTCAAAGGTCGGTTATCCACCGCGCTTGGCAGGCGGAAGCCATACTCAACAAGTGTTTCTTTGCGGGCGCGGTCGCCATTGTACATGCCGCGGATTTGCGGAACGGTCATATGACTCTCGTCTATGACCAGCAAGTAATCGCTGGGCAGAAAGTCGATCATCGTCCATGGATGTGTGCCGGGCGCGCGGCGGTCAAAGTGACGGGAGTAGTTCTCGATGCCGGAACAATAGCCGACCTCTTTGAGCATCTCCAAATCGTAGCGCGTGCGCTGTTCCAGGCGCTGGGCTTCCAGCAATTTTCCGCTTTCCTTGAACAGCGCCAGGCGCTCTTCCAATTCGGCTTCAATATCAGCCATTGCCTCTTTTGTCTTTTCGGCATCGGTGATGTAATGTTTTGCGGGGTAAATACTCAATTCCTGTAATTCACCGTGGATCTCACCGGTGACCGGGTGGAAATCGGTGATTCGCTCCACTTCATCTCCGAAGAACGCGATGCGATATCCATGTGTATCGGAGTGGGCCGGCATGATCTCGAGCGTATCTCCTCGAACCCTGAAAACACCGGCGCGCAGTTCCATGTCATTCCGCTGATATTGCGACTCAACCAGCCGCCGCAGCAGGGCATTCCGACGATATAACTCGCCCACCTTCAGATTCACAGAGCCTTTGTTAAATTCCTCGGGGTTGCCCAACCCATAGATGCATGAAACCGAGGCGACAATGATCACATCGCGCCGCGAGACCAGAGAGGTCGTCGCGGCCAGGCGCAGACGTTCGATCTCTTCGTTGATATCGGTCTCTTTCTCGATGTATAGATCGTGCCGGGGCACGTACGCTTCCGGCTGGTAGTAATCGTAATAAGACACAAAATAGGAAACAGCATTTTCCGGAAAGAACTCTTTGAATTCGGCATACAATTGCGCCGCCAGGGTCTTGTTGTGCGCCATGATCAGGGCAGGTTTCTGCACTTCCTGGATCACCGAGGCAATCGTAAAGGTCTTGCCGGTGCCGGTTGCGCCGAGCAACACCTGGTTCCTCATTCCATTCTTTATGCCATCCACGAGTCCGCGGATGGCTTCGGGCTGGTCGCCCATGGGCTGAAAGGGTGCGTTAAGTTTGAAGTCCATAGTATGTGTTTTTTATGAGTGAAGGGTTCTGAACGGGTGTTCTATTATAACACGCAAGGAACAGGTCAGGGTGAGGAACAGCCCCGGGAAACATGGCTTTCTCAAGAACCAAATTTGCAGTCTTTTGTACGCGGATCTCGCGGATGGACGGCGCTGTTTCCGTCGGTTCACGGCAGAAACCGTGTCATCCGTGTGTTCTGCGCTTTCTGCATACTAAAAGGGGATTTCGTCAAGAATTCTTGAGAAAACCATACCCCGGGAAACAGCAACAGGCACCGGGTGGAGCGAAGCGGTATAATTTGCCAAATTAATGCAGAAACTGGATCCGTCCCCCCACCATGAAAATTGCGCTTTTCATCATCAGCATTATGCTCTTTCTTGCCGGTCTTACATTTTTCCTCCAGGGGATTAACGTTTTACCCGGCAGTTACATGACCGGCGATCCGCAGTGGGCGATCAATGGCGCGATCATCATGGTGGTCAGCGGCGGATTGCTGTGGTTCGCACGCAGGCGCTGATGGCAGAGACATTCGCTATTGGCGAGCAGGTTGAGGTGTTCCTGGATGCAAAGTTTGGGGAACGGGAAGGCTGGCATTCGGGCACCATTTTTAGGATCGATCCTTATTCCGAACACCGCAGTTTTTACTGGGTGAGGTTCACTGCAGATGAAGCCGTTGCGTTGGGATTACAGGAGATTTCGGTCTTCAACCCCAAAAACATCCGTAGCAGCAGGAGCAGAAGCCAGCATGAGTAGGTCGGTGTAAGGAGAAGGTACGCAAACCCATCATATAGAATGAGGGAATGCAATTTCAATATTCAAGAAGTTGTGACTTTCGTTGACAACATTTATTAAGAGGCGACTCATGAGCAATAGAAAGTTTTATTTTTTCGTTATCTTCCTTCTACTGGCAAGTTTTTGGCTGACAGGGTGTGGCAGTCTGCTGAATGCCGCCGAAGAGGCGGTGGGCGGGGATTATGGGCCGGAGTATGTGCCGCAGGAACAGCAAACCCGCACATTCGAAGCACTGTGGAAGCACCTGACTGACAGCTACATTTACTTCGACACAGCCAACGTCGACTGGAACGCGGTTCATGACAAATATGACTCGAAAATTGAAGCAGGTCTGACCGATGAGCAATTCGTTGATTTGCTCGGTGAATTGCAGGCTGAGCTGCCATCCGGGGCCTTCCGTTACCAATCCCGCAATGAACGGATTCAAGCCGATGTGACCGATGCATCCTCTTATGAGGGAATTGGGGCAATCGTAGGTTTCCAGAAAGAAGAGCAACCGCATATCGTCATTCTCGACGTCATCGATGGATCGCCGGCCGAAAATGCCGGATTGAAACCCCATGATAGTATTTATGAAATTGACGGCAGTCCAATCTTGCTGGAAGAGGGGCTGACGGTGGTGAATCGAATTCGAGGTCCTGCCGGCAGCACCGTCACTTTGCAGGTAAAGACACCCGGTAAAACCGAGCGAGCGGTGGAGGTAACACGCGGCAAGCTCAGCAGCAGCGGTCAACTGGAGAGCCATCAAGTCCCCAACACAAATTATGGCTACATCCTTTTCCCGCCTCTTAGTTATCCGAGCATGACTGACGATATCCGCACGGCTTTGCAGGGACTCACAACCAATCAGAAATTGGAGGGCCTCATCCTCGATTTACGGGTCGCCGGGTCATCGCGCGGCTGGCCGTTACAGGAACTTGTGACGATGTTCTTCAATGGAAATATTGGTGAATTCTATAATCGTAACAATGAAACCCAGCCCCTCACGGTCAAGGGTGAAGACTATCTCAGTTCACAGACTGTCCCCTTGATCATCCTTGTCGGTGCAAATACGAGCGGCTCGCCTGAGATTTTGGCGGCTGGGCTGCAGGCCGGGAAAAGGGCCACCGTCGTCGGTGAGCCAACCGCGGGCTCCTTCGAAGTGACCGAGGCATTTTATCTGCCAGATGGTTCACAGATCTTTGTCGAGATCGCATCCTTCCGCCTGGCGAAGGGCAAAGAAATCGGAAGCAATGGACTGCAGCCTGACGTTACACTGGATGAAGGTTGGGACGAAATTCAAGTCAATGCCGACCCGGTTCTTGAAAAGGCCATTGAACTCCTGGATGCGCAAAAATGAAAAAAATAATATTTCTCACGCTGGTCATTGTATTGCTGAGCGCCTGCATGCCGCAGAACGGACGAATCCCTCAAAGCCCGCTCCTCTCCACGCTCGAACGTAAAGCCGGGCTGATCGCGTACATCGGGGTGGATGGAAATATCTATGTATCTGACCAGGCCGGCGGCAAAAAAGCACAACTGACCGATGACGCCACCGACCCGACCAAGCAGCCTTCAGAATTCAGCACCTATCAATTGCCTGCCTGGTCGCTGGACGGAAACCAACTGGCATTTATGGGCATGAGCGGAACGAGTGAGGCTTCTACTGCAAAGATATTGGTTGCAAACATGGAAACAGATGCTGTCAAAGAAATATTTTCAAGCAAGACAGAGTTTCCATTCTATTTGTTATGGTCGCCAGACGAGTCAAACGTCAGCTTTCTGACGACTTCTGCCTCTGGGCAGGCACTGATTCTTCAGAGCGCGCCGGCCGCAGGCGGAGAAGGCAAGATCATCGACACGGGCTCGCCGTATTACTGGTCATGGGCACCGAATGGGCGTATCCTGATTTCGCACTCCGGCGGCGCGCAGAATTCCACTGCTCCCGAACACCTGGCATTTATTCGACTTCAGGATGACAACGTGATTGAAAGCGGCCTGGATCTCAAACCGGCCCCATTCCAGGCCCCAGCCTGGTCGCCCGATGGAGGCCACATCGTGTTGACGCGTTCCGAAGATGGCAAAAATGAGGTCATTCTCACGGACGGAACGGGCAAATATCTCAAAACCCTCGGCGATTTCACTCTGAATACAGCCTTCGGCTGGTCCAGTGACAGCAAGATGGTCGCGTTCATTGATGGAACGCAGACCATGAATGCGGGTGTCATTGGCGCGCTGAATGTCATGGATATCGAAACAGACAAGAAAGTTTCAGCCGGCGAAAATGTGATTGCCTTCTACTGGTCACCGGACGGAAAAAAGATTGCCTACTTTGTGCCGTTCCTAAACACGCCGGAAGGATCGTCCGATCAGTCGAACGGGCAGCTTTTCCTGCAAATAAACATGCTCGATGTCGAAACCGGCGAGAGCAAGGAATTGTTCAGTTATCGGCCCACGGAACAATTCACCAGCATCCTTCCCTATTTCGATCAATATCATCAATCCAACACGATCTGGTCACCTGACAACAACAATCTGGTTCTATCTTTTCTGGATAACGAAGGCAATCCCGGCATTGCCATCGTAGCGGCATCCGGTCAGTTGGAGCCGCGGCTGCTGGCAGAGGGATATCTGGCCTTCTGGTCGTGGAAGTAAAGTATCTCCGGCCGACGGTCTCGCAAAGCCTTGTGCTAGAAACTCGGCACAAAAAAACTGGCTCAAAACTGGCTCGAGATTTTCTCGAGCCAGTTTTCATTATGCAGATTTTTCAGCAAGCTGTTTTGCCTTGGATTTCGGCTTGGCCTTTACCTTTTCTTCCGATTTTCCGTTCCGGCTTACGATGGTTTCCTCCACCAAAGTCTTGAGCAAATGTTCGCTGTCCAACATTTGATCACTGGTGGCAGCCGAACGAATGACCGCTATACATTCCCGGCCGGTCATGTCTCCACGTTCAAGCAACGCCTGGGCCACAGCATGTACTTCAGGAGCATGTTCCAGCAGGATTTTCTCGGTATTGTCTTCGAGTTTTTCCCAAAGTTCTTCTGCAACCTTGGATTTATCTTTAAATATCTTGCCGCCCAGTTCCCTGTCATTCATGTAGGCAAAATCCAGGGGCGGCCCAAAAAAGCCATAATGTGCCAGTTGCCACAAACGCATTCTTACGTTCTGGAAGTCGCCGGTGGCTCCGGTCCAATATTCACCCAGGAATAATTTGGTAGCAAGGTGGCCCGCCATAGACACAAGAATATCGGCGACAAAGGTTCGCAACGGCAGAGAGTAAATATCGTAATTCGGCACGGGTAAGACATATCCGAGGGCTTCTGAGCGCCGCACAATACTCACGCGTACGATGCGTTCATCCGGTCGGAGATAATATTGAACGATCGCATGGCCGGCCTCGTGGTAGGCGATCTGCCTGCGCTGATCGTCTTCCATCTCTTCCACCGGATTTTCCAGACCCATGGCCTGTTCCTGGAATGCTAATTCAATGTCATGTTGTGCTACTCGGTCACGATTATCAAACAATGCGAGGCGGACAGCATCCTTGGTAATTGCAGACATGATTCTGGCTGGAGTTGCCCACGCCGTATCGCTGACAATCGCTTCAATATCCACCGTTTCATCAGACCTGATCTTACTGAGATAATACTTGACGATCTCACGACGTCCTGTGCGATCAGGTTTATTCACTACCACTGTGCGGTCAAAACGCCCGGGGCGGGTCAAAGCCGGGTCGAGCACGTCGGGCCGGTTCGTGGAACCCATGAACAGAATATGCCAATCCCGCGGCGGGACCGGCTTTTTGAGCAACTGATAAACGCGGGCGCGCAGTTTCTCCCAACGCGACATTTCGCCGACACCATCCATTTCATATAACAGGCGAGTCAGCGCACCTGTGCCGCCGCCCATCATGCCGCCCATGCCACCACCCATCATGCCGCCGCCGCCCATTACACCACCCCGCGACATACCCACGGCATCGATCTCATCGATATAGGCAATGCACGCTCCATACTCGCGCGCCAGTTTGCGCGCCTGCCCCACAAAGCGGATCATCTTCAACACGTCCACGCCCCAGAACATGGCCCGGAAGCCCGAGCCTTCCATCGAGATAAACGCAATCCCCGCCTCACCAGCCATCGCTTTCGCGAGAAGCGTCTTTCCCGTCCCTGGCTCACCAGCCAGCAGCAGACCATTGATAAACTGACCACCCATCCTTTGGAATTGCGTGCGATCTGACATCAACGAAATCCATTGACGCACCAACTTCAACAGATTTGGCTGTCCCTTGTAATCGTCGAAGGTGACGGTCTTCGGGTCGCCAGGACGGATGATCTCCACCCGCGAACGCGCCATAAACCAGAAGATCGCCACAAATTGAATCACAACGTAGGCAATCGCAAAAACAATTCTCAGCGCCAGGCCCAGGACATTCAGGATGATATTCAAAACTTCCGGGTTGATGATCGCCCAATAGATCAAGCCATTAAGCGCCATCCAGCCCAATATCCCGAAGAAGAAACGGCCGGCTTTTCCTCCCGCCGCCCACAGAAAGACGCGCAATTGAATGTATAGAATCCACAGCCCGAATAGCACATAGAAGAGGATAATCAAGCCACTCGTCACATTTGCGCGTATAGGTGCAGATGCAATCGAAAGCGAGATCAATGCATTGACCACGGCCCATACCAACAGGGCAAGGATTGTCCAAGCCCGCCAGCCTCGCATATTACTAAAAATGTAGCCCAGCGCACCCAGTGCCAGTGGGTTAAACCACCAGGCAATTGCAATACCAACGAGAAGGATCGGCTCGCGGGTAGAACGGGAGGCGTTCGCTGACAGATACAAAAGAATAGGAGTGGATGCAAAGAGTGTAATGAGGAGTCCGATGATCCAGCCAATGCCACCATAAAAATCACTCGAAGCACCAGCTTTATACGCCTCCCTGGTCTTCTTCGCCTTATCGTTGCTCTGTATAGGTATGAGTGGAGCCTGATTTCCCACCGGAATTAATGAACCATTCGACATAAGTCACCTCGTGGAACTAAATGGACGAAACCTCAAAAAAGTGTACCCCAAAAGGGTTAGGAGTACAATACAAACCTAAAATACTTATTCG
>OELG01000281.1_pt1 | contig 19363 bp, 13 predicted proteins | sample 1503541 | NCBI WGS metagenome assembly OELG01 (sample SAMEA104379617, study PRJEB20068) | metagenome | biome: 1000743; feature: 77; material: 1998 | place: USA | collected 2012 | depth 25 m | reverse complement strand
CAGTCGAAGGACGCTCCGCTCAGCGCGGATGAATTTCTTAGCCATTGTTGCCTCCTTTGCGGTTCTGCGAGCGGACAACGAATCCCAGAACGATGACTCCTACGACCAAAAGGAGAAGACAACAGAAACCAAGCAAGACAAGTGTCAACCACAGGGGTGGGCCGGTTCGTGAACCCCCGCCGACATCGGTGGACGGTTCGCTAAGGGACGAAGTTGGAATCGGGGTTGTGGTCATCTGCAGCACCAGCGGCGCACCCGAAATCGGAACGATCGTTGGCACATACGTTGGAGTTGGCTGCGCCGTTGGTTGCGCAGAAACATCTCGTGGCCGGGCACCGATGGACTTTCTCCAGGCATCTTCAAGGCCATCGACATCGAACCCATACGTCTGCTGAAGCGCCTGATCAAGAGTCAACCCGTCGCGCAAAGCACCGAGCAACTCCGTCATTTTTGGTTGTCCGTAGGTCTCAATGAGAAAGTTGACGAGACTATACGACTCGGCATATGAAAGATTCGCTTTATCTGAGACTTCGGAGAACGAACCGCTGATGGAGCGTACACTGAGCAGCGAGTCATTTTGAATGGCGTTATCCAATGGTTCTTGAAATTGTGGGTCAAGTGGACCTTCCGAGAAAACCGCAAGACCTTCATCCAACCATTGGGGGACGTCGCCAAGGCAGGAGAAAGTGAAGTGGCCGACGAGGACGTGGGTCAGTTCATGGATGACGGTGTCTTTGTCCCAGCCAGCGTTCGAACCGGATGTACCCATGATGACAATATTCTGATCTGAGAACGCCTGGCCGCCTGTCCAGGAAGGCTCGTAGAGGATGGCATCGCGCAAGTCGTCATAGTTTGGATAAACATAAATGTCCACGGGGTCTTCCGTCGTGAGGCCGGCATCTTTGGCGTTGCGGGCCAGGCCTTCCAGACCGGCGTCGAGCATGTCCTGTGCAAAAGACTCCTTGATGCCATAATAATGAACACGTAATTGCCCACTCGTAAGAGCCTTCCAGGGGTGGACGTCATCCAGCCAGGTTGCAGTCTGAGTCTCGCTGACCGTCTCGTTGCCCTTTGCGTCCGTCATGCGCCAGCGCCACCAGAGCTGCGCGCCCGGAGGCTGGGATCCGCTTTGGCGCATATCCCAGGTCCACTCGACATTTACTGTTTTCGAGGGTGTAAATTGTGGGAAGGCTTTGGCGATCACTTCACCGCAGGTTTGTTGCTCGTTCCCATACTCCAGCACAACCGTTTGAATGTCTGAATCGCTGGTCAGCGTGGCACTGAAAGTTGCACTTTCCGGGAAGTTCATTGTGATTTCATTACTTTCCACGGCTGCGGAGGGCGCGGCAAAGGCAGGTTGGGCTGCGAACAGCTTCAGGCTGAGTGTGAGCGCCAGCAGGGCGGGAATCCTCCTTATCAGATTGTCTCCGACGCGGTTTCTGATCATTTTTGGGTTACCTTCCAGTTCGTTACCAATACAGGGATAGTTGTTTGACGCATGTTTCCCTTGCAAGTATAATCTTTTCCATTCTCCCTCGTGGGAGATTTATTGAGGTTACCATGGCTTTGCGTGGAAATTTACGCGATTTCACGATTACACAACTACTTAACTTGATCAATCTTGCTCATAAAACAGGTACCCTTGTAATTGATGGTCCTAGTGAGCAGGCCTACATCTCGTTCCGGGAAGGAAAGCTGGCCTATGCCCGAGTTGGGCAGGAGGACGGCACGCTTGCCACGGTGCTACACAGGGCCAACCGCCTGACCGTGAATCAATATCGTGCCATTGTGGAACGCGCTGGAAAGATTAACGATAAGGAACTGGGTCTATTGTTAATCAATGCCGGGTATTTGAGTCAAGAGGAAATCCTCTCAAACTTGCAAGGATATTTTACCGATGTGGTTCGCCGGCTATTTACATGGGTGGAAGGTTTCTTCCGTTTTGAAGCCGAAATGATGGCCCCGCCCGACCGTATCAACGTGCGGCTTGATCTTGAGAATATTATTATCGAGGGTTCCCGCCAATTGCGCGAGTGGGAACAATTGCAGGATGAAATTCCAAGCCTGGAGATGGCACTGAAGTTTACAGACCGGCCGCTCAAAAATGTGAACCTCAGTGTAGAAGAATGGCGCGTGGTATCGTATATCAATCCGAAGAATACGATGAAGCAAATCGCGCAAACGAACAAAATGAACGATATTGAGATCCGCCGCATTGTTTATGGTTTGCTGCAGGCGGGTCTGGTTGAGATTGTCAGGCCCGAGGGCATGGTGGTGCAGCAACACCCGAGCACCTTCCCAACCCAGAACAAGGAAGAACAGAAATCATTGGTGAATAAATTGATTGGACGCATTCGTTCGCTGTAATCCATCTGGTGGAAGGATAAGAATTTATGCAAACAGTAAAGATGGTTGTTACCGGTCCCTTTAGTGCTGGCAAGACGGAGTTCATTCAGTCGGTCAGCGAAATCGACGTTGTTGCAACCGAACGCAAGATTTCCAGCGCGGCTGAACGCTCTGTTAAGGAGGCGACAACCGTAGCCATGGATTTTGGCCGTATCACCGTAGATGAAGATCTGGTTCTGTATCTGTTTGGCACTCCCGGGCAGAAGCGTTTCGATTTCATGTGGGAAATTCTTTCAGAAGGTATGCTCGGCTTTATCGTTATGGTGGACAGCACCCGTCCTGAGACTTTTCGCGAGGCGCGTTCCATCCTTGAAACATTTCGCGCCTATGCGCCCACGCCTTATGTTGTTGCAGCGAACAAGCAGGACAAGGAAGACGCCTGGGATCTGGAAGATATGCGCCATGCCCTGCGTCTGGAAAGTAAGGTGAAATTCCTGCCTTGCGTGGCTACCGACAAGGATACGGTAAAATCCGTGTTGCTTGAATTGCTTTACAGCATTCTTGCAGAGATGGATCAACAAAAATAGCAAGACAAAGATTTTTCGGTACTTGAGTTAGGCCACCGTGTCGTCAATTACTACTGATCAAGGTATTGTTCATTACGAGGTATATGGAAGGGGGAAACCCGTCATTCTTCTCCATGGCTGGTTGGGCTCCTGGGGTTTATGGCAGGAGACGATGGCTTATCTGGGTCGTTATTACCGTACATATGCCCTGGACTTTTGGGGATTCGGCGAATCGGGCAAAAAACGTGAGACTTATGCCGTGCAGGATTTTGTCAGTCTCGTGAACCAGTTCATGGAACAGCTTGGCATCGTACACGCGCCATTGGTGGGACATAGCATGGGCGGCACAGTCAGCCTGTCTGTGGCTATTCGATATCCGGAGCGCGTGAGTAAAGTTGTGGTGGTCGGTTCCCCAATGGTTGGCTCGTCTCTGGCTCCGCTGCTGAAAATGGCTGGATATCGTCCCAGCGCCTTCGTGATTTTCAATATGATGGGACCATTCCGGGCGTTCATGAAATATTATTATTCGCGGGTGATTTGTTCCGACCCGCGCTTTCCGGCGATGATGGATCGAGACCTTTCGCGGACGACGCTCGAATCTTTCCTGCGCTCAATTGCCTCGCTTCGAAGAACTGATCTTCGCCCCATGCTCGATCAGGTGAAGGTCCCAGCCCTGGGCATGTATGGCGACCGCGATAAAGTTGTTCATCCAAAGCAATGGCAGCCCATGCTGAAAGGAATTCCTCAAGCCTTGATCGAGCGTTTTCCGTTGGCCGGTCATTTTCCCATGTTGGAGGAACCTCAAAATTTTTCTGAGAGACTCAAGACGTTTCTGGACAAAGATTATGAATCTCCTGTGATACAGGCACAATCATCTCCAGTTCCCGTTCCTTCCGTGACGTTGGCTCCATGATCGCATCCGACACCTTCTATTACCCGAATCGAATGGGGAGGATCATCCTTCTATCGATGGAAGAGGTGATGGGACGTAATGGCGTCAATGCCGTATTGAAGTTGGCCTCCCTATCCCATTTGATTGAGAATTATCCTACCGACAACACAGAACTCGGCTTTCCGTTCAAAACACTTGGTAACATCACGGACATACTGGAAAGTGCATATGGACCGCATGGCGGGCGCGGACTTGCTCTGCGTGTTGGTCGCGCCTGTTTTAATTACGGCGTTCGTCAATATGGAACACAGCTGGGACTGACTGAAATGGCGTTTCGCCTCTTGCCACTCCCCATGAAGGTGAGTGCAGGCGCCAAAGTTTTTGCTGAATTGTTTAACAATTATACGGATCAGCGCGTGCGGGTGGAAGAAGCGGATGGAAAACTGCTGTGGCACATCGACCGATGCCCATTATGCTGGGGACGCAAAACGCAGGATCCTGTCTGTCACCTGGCAGTAGGCTTGTTGCAGGAAGCGCTCTATTGGCTGAGTGGGGGTAAGGTTTTTAACGTTGAGGAGCAGACGTGTATCGCCACCGGCGACCTGACCTGCACAATTGTCATCGACCAAACACCAATTTATTAGAAAAACAATCCCAAACAGATTTGTAGACGCCGAGGGTGTGCAGGTCTGAACGGATTGTCCCTGTTTTTGTGTTTTTGTGGAATAATTGTCATCGATATGTTCAAGATTATTCTTCAGGATAAGCGCCGCGTTTCGCCATTTAATGAGCGGGCACGAGACCTGCGCATCCAGAATCATCCACTTTGGCTTAATCAACGGAACCTGTTGGCGCCCTACACAACCCGTGAGAGGGAACTGGCCTCTGGTGAGAGGCTGCCTCAGGAACGCGACGAAATGCTTGTCTATCAGGACAATATCTTTTTCGATGAGGAGTACATTTCCAGGTTCATTGCGCTCGCACGGAAAAAGGGAAAAGCTGTCCGGGCCGCGTTTTCTGTGGAGGACTCGGCGTTTCGCGAGCATGCGTTGCCGCTGTCTGCCTCTTATACACCGGCCGGCGGATTGTACCTGGCGAATCTGTGGTATTACCCGCGTGGCCCTGTTGCCGATGCAGAACCGCTGGTGATCGATCTGGAGGCACGCGAGCTTGGTTATTATCATGTTCCCACATATATGGCGGACCAGAGCGGGGACTTAACTTTTCAGGTCCCATTACGGACCCTGATCGCGATTGATTCCTGGGTACATATATTCATCGCCGATGTGGTGTTTGGTCTGTTCTCGCGTGGAGCACGTTTTGAAAAACGCCTCAGTGAGGACCTGGCATTTAAATTACGGATCCTCAGCAAAGCCATTTACGAGGGACGCCAGGTGTTGGAAAGTTCCGAACTTGTACGGATTGGGAAAAACTGTGTTATTGACCCGCATGCAATCATTCATGGCCCCACCACAATCGGAGATAATGTTACGATTAACGCTGGCGCAGTGATCGAAAACTGCATTATCGGCAGCAATGTGAACATCTCGCAGGACGTCCAGCTCATGTTGTCCGTCATTGGCGACGGAACATTCCTTCCCTTTCGCGCCGCGCTGTTCATGACGACCGTTATGGAGAACAGCATGGTGGCTCAGAACACTTGTCTTCAAATGTGTGTTATTGGACGCAACACCTTCATTGGAGCGGGTTCTACTTTTACAGACTATAATCTTGTGCCAGCCCCAATCCGCGCCCTGGATGGCAATGGAAACCTGAGCCTTTCCAATCGTCCCGTAATTGGCAGCGCCGTTGGCCATAATTGTCGTCTCGGGTCGGGAATGATCGTCTATCCAGCTCGCATGATCGAATCGGATGTGGTTTTGGCAGCTTCCAAGGAGCGCCGCGTGATCGACAAAAATGTTCGGTTCGAGGATAGTGACCATCACAAATTCAAATCTTCCGGTCTGCATAAACGCCTGTATCCGTCTAGGGATGAAGAAGCTCAACTGGAATCATGGTAGCACGTGGATACATTTGCATTTATCATCCATCCCATCGACCCGATACGGGATGTGAGTCGTAAATTTCCGCTCCTGGGACGTGTTCTAAACGAGCAGCAGATAGATTTCTTTTCCACGTTCTTCCCACCGATCTATATTTCAGAAATTGAAGGGATCGCTTCCGAGGCAACCGGAAAGCAAATCAAGGGCTGGTTCATTGCATGTCCGTATACGCCACGGCGCATGCTACAATTGTCAGAGCGCCAGGTTTATCGTAAGATTATTCAAACCGGACGCTTAGCTGAAAAACTGGGCGCACAGCTGTTGGGTTTGGGCGCATTCACTTCCGTGGTTGGGGATGCTGGGATTACAATTGCGAAAGAGCTGGATGTGCCTGTAACCACTGGCGACTCCTACACCGTCATGGTGGCCGTGGATGCTATCCGCGAGGCTGCCTGCGTGATGGAAATACCCCTGCAAACCGCGACGGCAGCGGTGGTCGGCGCGACCGGAGCGATTGGACAGGTGTGTGCCGAACTGCTGGCGGAGGACGTGGAACGCTTGTACCTGATCGGCCGAAGGCAGGACGCACTTGAAGAATTGCGCAGCAGGCTCCAGGCGCACACGCGTGCCGAGTTGATCGTCAGCACGAGAATGGACGTCCTGAAAGAAGCCCAGTTGATCCTGACGGTCACGAGCTCCATTCATGACGTGATTCGTCCCGAACATCTGCAGCCCGGCAGCGTGGTCTGCGACGTGGCCCGCCCTCGTGATGTTTCTGCAATGGTGGCGGCAGTCAGAGATGATATATTAGTGATTGACGGCGGTATGGTGGATGTGCCAGGCTCCGTTGATTTCCATTTTAACTTTGGGTTTCCGGCGGGCAAGGCCTATGCCTGTATGGCGGAGACGATGGCCCTGGCATTAGAAGGAAGATTTGAGGATTACACGCTCGGCAAACACCTGACGCGCGAACGTGTGCAAGAGATTAATGACATTGCGAAGAAACATGGTTTCCGCCTGAGCGGATTTCGATCATTCGAAAGGGAAGTGACCCCTGAGCAAATTGAAGTCGTGCGCCAAAATGCAAAACGTGCCCGCCAGGCACACATGGTGCACACGTAAACTTGGAGGCTGTGTATGGGAAAATCTCGCCTATTAGTTGTAGAAGACGATGTTGATATTGGCAACATGCTAAAGATCTATTTCAGCGGCATGGAATATGACGTGGACGTTGCCGTACGCGGTTCGGAGGCGTTGGAGAAGACCAAGCAGGTTCTCCCGCATCTGATCGTGCTGGATATTATGCTGCCCGATATCGATGGTTATGAAGTTTGTCGCAATTTGCGTACCAACATGCGTACCAGTCATATCCCGGTGATATTCCTCACCCAAAAAGATGAACGCAGTGACAAACTGCAGGGTCTCGAACTAGGAGCGGATGATTACATCACAAAACCATTCGATATTGAGGAACTAAAGCTGCGGGTTCAGGGCGCGATCAGACGTTCCGAGCGCGAAAGCCTCACAGATCCTCGCTCCGGGCTTCCATCCAGCCGCCTGATCGAGGATCAACTGCGCCGAATCATCCGTGTGAAAGGTTGGGCCTTGCTTGATGCGCGTGTGAATAATTTTGAGCCGTTCAAGGATGTTTATGGTTTCGTGGCCGGCGATGATGTTTTGCGATTTACAGGCATGTTGCTTGGCGAAGTGGTGGATGAATTGGGTACCTCGTCAGATTTCATCGGCCACGCGGGCGGCGATAACTTCATCATTATCACGACCGATGACAAGGGGGCCGCGATCAAGGCGCGGCTCAAGGAACGTTTTGAGTCAGAGGTGCTGACCCACTACAACTTTATGGATCGCCAGCAAGGGTTCGTACAGGCGCCCGTAGCGGATGGAACGACTACGAAAGTTCCTTTCATGACCATGTCTGTGGGTATTGTTTCACCCTCTACCCATTCGTTTGCCGACATTCGCGAAATTACTGAACTAGCGGCGGAGGCCCGCCGGCAGGATTCCGCGACTGGCGGATAAGGTGTTATCAGAGAATGACTGCCGGGCTGGAAGTAGGCCTCGGGTTGATCGTACTGGCATTGACACTCATCGTGTCAGTATTTGTGGTTGTTCTGTTGCGTCGGGCACAGCGCAGTACGCCGGATGCAGCACAATCTGATTTCACGTCTCTCTCCCCTTCATCAACACACACAAATGAAGCCATACTGATCGTCCAATCTGGCGGGCGTGTTGAGTATATGAACGAACTTGCCCGTGAATGGTTTGGATTCCGTCCGGATGAACTGCCCGATCTGGAGCGTCTGTTCCGGCGCGTCCGCCCTCTGGAGGAATTCATCGAGTTGTGCACCCGCCAGGCACAAAGACGGATTTCGATCAGCGGGCAACTTGTAGAAGCCACGTCCTACCAGGTGCCAGGGCCATATCTCCTCATGCTTATTGCATTAAGGAGTGTTGATTTCTCAAAGAACCTGGAAGAAACGCAAACCGATTCTTCCGTGCTGAAAGTGATCACTGACTTTGGCACGAAGATTTCAGGCAGTGGTTTGCGTCTGGAAGATACCTTACATGCAATCCTGTTGAATGTTTCACACCTCGTGCCAGCCGATTTTCTCGAGGTGAAGACCTGGGATGCCTCGCGTAGATCCTTAACAACCTACATGCTGGATGTATCCGGTGCCTCCAGTGTTCAGCGGGCAGCGCGTTCACAATTTGAGGGACTCACCGATTCGCTGATCACACAACTCAAGCCGTTGCTTATCCCTGATACACGCTCTCCCAATCCATCCCTGCCGGACGTGAAAGTGAATTCGGCAGTGGAATCCTATCTGGGTACACCCCTGCTTGCCGATCAGCAATTGATGGGCACACTTGAATTTGGACATTTGTCTCCCGGCGCGTTGGGGCAACATGACCTCGATCTCATCAAATTGATTGCCGCCCAGGCGGGCTACGGTATCCGCAATGCGATGCAGTTTACTTCAGAGCAGCATCGCTCTGCAGAACTTAAGGGGCTTGCCGAGCTCGCTCAAACGTTTGGGAGTTCCCAGGAAAGTGCCAATCTTATCGGCCGTCTCGTTGAGAGCGTCAAGTCGTTATTTACAGTGGATATTCTTGGTTTTCTACTGTATGACGAAGGACGCAACGCCCTCGAAGCCCAATCACCATTCCAGGGCCTGCCTGCACATATCGTGGATATCTATCGCGCTACGATCAGTCTTAATAGTCCGGCAGAAAAAATTCTTTTGAGTCGCAACGCGATCATCACACGGAACGCGGCCGAGGATCAGGCCTGGAGTGATCTCGGGTTGCAGAACCTGGCACAGGCTGCAAGCCTGCGCGAGTCTGTGTTGATGCCCTTGATATCAGACGATCGCCTGATCGGATATTTTCAAGTTTCAAACCACAAGCAGTCCTCCTATGAATTCTCAGAGGCCGAACTTCGCTTAATTACGACCGTCGCAAACCAGGCGGCCGGAATCATGGAGAACTCGGTCTTGATCGTGCGCACTCGTCAGCGAGCCTTGCGTGCAGACGCGTTGCGCCGGATTGCCAGCCTGGCGGCTTCCAACGAGCCCGTGGACGAAATCCTGAGATATTCCAATCAGGAACTTACGAGTCTGTTTCAAAGCGATCTCGCCGCGATCTTTCTTTATGATGAACAATTGGGTGAATTGCGCGTCCATGCGCCGTCGGTCACGGGAACCTCTGTTGACTCTGCGGCTGCTTTGGCGCGGCTGCACATGGATGCGTCACAGTATCGTTTCACCGTTTCAGGTAGTCAAAAACCTTTCATTTCCGGTCGCCTCAGTTCCGACCGCCGCGTTCTACCGGGTTATCGTCCGCTGGTCACGACGCTTCAGGTGGAGTCTTGTATCGTCATTCCGATCATACTGCGCGATCGAAGCCTCGGTGAGCTTATGCTGGGAAGCCGCAAGGCCGAATTTTTCAATAATGATGATCTTCAGATCATTACGACTGTGGTTGGGCTTTTGGCATCTGCGCTGGAAGACTCCGTTCGTTCAACCGCCACCGATGAGACTTTGCGTCGTCGCGTTGAACAACTGACCTCCATTACACGGGTGAGCCGGGAACTCAACGCCACGGTGGATTTGAATTCACTCCTTGAAATTGTGCGTAACGAAGGCCTGCGGGCCACCCGCGCGGATTGTGGCGCGATCCTTCTGTTCGATACAACCGCTTCATCCAACCCGCTTCCTGTCGTGCATTCGATCGGCTGTGCCGCCCCCGAAAAAATTTCGCCGGTTGAGCTGGAAGTTATCCTGGCCGGCTCGCCAAAAGTGATCACCGATGTGACGCAGGCTGGGCAAAACCCTCCGCACGCTGGGGTTCGATCCAGCCTGCTTGTGCCAATCCTTCAACAAGGCAAAACCATCGGCTTGATATCTTTGCATTCAGAACAGCCCAGTTTCTTCGATGATGCTTCGTTGGAAATAACGCAGACGCTTGCCTCACAACTGGCCGTCGCGATCGGAAATGCCCAACGCTATCAGGAACAGCGCCAGGCTGCGGAACGACTCCGCCGTCGCGCCGAGGCCCTCACCAAATTATCAGAAACATATTCATTTATCAATTTTGATCAACCTCTCGAACAGTCCCTGCGCGGTATCGCAGTGGGTATTCGTGAGGCCACGCCTTTCGGGGCGGTCCTGATCAGTATGGTCGAACCAGAGACCGGTTTGTTAAGACGCGTGGTCGGCGTCGGGTTCTCGCAGGAAACTTTGACAGAATTGATGGCCCGCAAGCAGCCATATTCCAGCCTTCAGCAATTGCTCAAGCCCCAATTTCGAATCAGCCGGTCCTACTTTATTCCGGTGGATCAATCACCCATTATTCCATCGGATGTACATACCGTCACTCTGGAGGCCGTCGATAAATTGCAAAAATCTCCGAACGCCTGGGATCCGGATGATTTCCTGTTGATTCCCTTGGAAGATATGCAGGGTAAACCCGTGGGCTTGATCAGCCTGGACTCGCCGCGGGATGGGCTGCGACCGGATCGCGCGACGATTGAAACGCTCGAGATCTATGCCTCACAGGCCGCGCTGATCGTTCACAGCCATCTTCGATATACAGCCTTGCGAACACAGGTGGATGCCCTATCCTCTGGCATGGAAAGACAGCAGCGCCTGCTGACTGTCACACAGAATGATCTCCCCATTCTGCTCCGCAAGGATTTGGATCAGACGATTGCCATTCAAAACCTCGATCAGCGTGCCCAGCGGGTTCGCGCCGGCCTCGCCATAACGGAATCCGTCAGCCGCCAGTTGGATTCATCTACGGCTTTGCAGGCCCTCGGGCGCGAGACGCTCACGCAACTGGGTATGTCGGTGGCGATCATTGCAGAAATTGCAGCCGAAGGTCCACGCCTGCTCCACATGATGGGAAGCATCCCGCGTGCAACCAACCCCGAGGCGCTGTTCGGGCAGAGAAATCCGCTCAGGGCTTGTTTGCAGAGCGGCGAAGCCATCCTGATTGCAAACCTCGACGAAGATTTGGATTGGCGTGAAACGCCGCTCCTTACCGCGCTGCGTGCCAAATCCCTGGTGTGCCTGCCCATCAAGATCGATAAAAAGACTGTGGCGGCGATGATGGCGTTGAGCCCTGAGCCACTGCCGGCATTTACGCCTGAAGATTTGCAGGTCTATCACCAGATCGCACGGCAAACTTCCGTGATTCTGCAGAATATATCCCTGCTTAATGAGACACGCCGGCGCTTGCAGGAGGTCAATCTCCTCCTGGACTTCAGCCGTCAACTGCGCGGGCTTGATGCGGAACGTATCGTTCGTTCGTTGCTCGATAGTGCCCGGCGTGCGTTGAGTGTGGCCCACGCAGGTGTCGTGTTGATTTGGGACGAGCATGCGGGCCAACTGCTTCCTCAGGCGGTGTCCGGCTATGCAGAGAACGAGTCGATGAAGCGCATCGTTTACCATCCGGGTGAGTCATTGCCCGGACAGGTCTTCGAAACAAAACGCCCGATGCGAGTGGATGAGATTCAATTTACCCGCGACTATAACTTTTCTGCAGAAGGTCTATTGCATTACCGTCAGGCAACCGGCGGTCGTTTACCGGTCTCCAGTTTGTTAATTCCCATTCAATCAGGTGATCAAAGTATTGGCGTGCTCGTCCTGGATAATTTCAATACACCGGCAGCATTCAAGGAGGAAGATGAAACGCTGCTGCTGTCGCTATCGCAGCAGGTTGGGTTATCTCTTCAAAATGTTCGCCTGGTCCAGGCCACACAGGAGCGTGCCACCCAGCTTGAGGCTCTGACGAATGCTTCAACGACGCTCACATCCAGCTTGCAGAGCGATGAACTGGTCGCATCGCTTCTGGATCAACTTGGACCGGTGATTCCGTATGACACCGCCACGCTTTGGCTGCGTGAAAAGGACCGCCTGGCTGTGGCCGCCGCTCGCGGATTTCCGGATACGGAACGCCGGCTGGGCCTCACCATCGCGGCCGAAGGCAGTGCGCTCTTCAAAGAGATGATTCGCACAGGACAGGGTCTGGTGGTCGGCGACGTGCGTCAGGATCCCCGCTTCCCTTCCTTTGAAGCGCCGAGATTGTCCTGGCTGGGACTGCCGCTGGTCTCCAAGAATCAGGTGATCGGTGTATTAGCGCTTGAAAAATGGCAGGCGTATTTCTTCACACGTGAACATGTGCAGGTCGGTATTACATTTGCAAGCCAGGCTGCCGTGGCTCTCGAGAATGCCAGGTTATTCGAAGACAGCCGCAATCGTGCCAGTGAACTGGACGAACGTTCGCAGCGCCTGGCATTGCTCAATCGCTTCTCCTCTGCGCTGGGCGGTCTGTTGGAAGAGAGCAAGATTTTTGATCTCACTGCTCAGGAACTGCAGGATGCGTTGAATGCCCCACGGATCTCCGTTGTTGTATTTGAACGCGGCCAGCCTGTATGGAAACATGCCACTCCGAAGAGCAAAACGAAATTACCCACAACGTTGCCCGACGCGCCCCTTTTCCACCGTTTGCAGGAATCGCTCGGTGTATTTGTAACAGACTCGGTCAGCTCGGAATCTGATCTGGCTCCCCTGGCCAATTTCCTTGGCGGGTCGACCCAATCGCTGCTGGTCCTGCCGGTGGTGAGCGGACAGCATTTGCGGGCATTGGTATTCATCCATCAAAGCTCGGCCGTGCGATTTAGTCTGGCTGAGATCGAGTTGGCGCGCACGCTGACGAACCAGGCCTCCATTGCCTTGGAAAGCGCGCGCCTTTTCCAATCCGCCTCACAGACTGCCGGTCGTTTCAGGGCGCTGAACCAGGCAAGTTATCAGGTTGGTGCAAATTTGGATCCTGAGCAGATCTACGTGGCAGTGCATAACGCGGCCAGGCAGCTCATGCCGGCCGAATCTTTCGTCATTAGCCTCTTGGATGAAATGACGAATGAGATCGAAGGCGTGTATCTCGTAGATGATGATAAGCGCTCTCCGGTCACGCGCATTCCGCGTGATCAAGGCCTAAGCGGCCGCGTCATCTCAACGGGACAACCCTTGTTATTGCATGGCACGGAGGTGGTCGACAGCATGGGCGGTGTTACGTTTGGAAAGCCAAGCACGCCTCCTTCCATACTTGCGGTTCCCATGGTACTGGGCGGAAAAACAGTGGGTATGCTCTCGGCCCAGAGTTATGAGCCGAATGTTTATACCGAGGACGACCAACAGATCCTCAACACGCTCGCAAACCAGGCTGCCGTGGCCATTCAAAATGGACGCCTGTTCAACGAGACGCAGAGACTGGCGCAGGAACTCGAACAACGCGTCGTGGAGCGTACTGCCCAATTACAACGGGAGCAGCAAAATACAGAGACTCTTCTCCGCATTTTGACAGAGGTATCTTCCAGCCTCGACCTGGATCGGGCTTTGAACCGTACACTTGCATTGCTAAACGACGCGATCGGCGCAGAGCAAGGTACCATCATGCTCCGAAGTGTTGAGGACAACTTGTTGCATTATCGGGCGGGTTATGGTTACCTCTCTGAACGGATCGGCGGCGAAGGTCGCGGATTCAAGCTGAAGATTGGGGAAGGCCTGGCGGGCTGGGTCGTCGAGAACCGCGAATCTGCGCTGATCTCGGATCTGCATGACGATCCGCGCTGGGTCAAAAACGCGGCCTCGTCCCGCGACCATCGCAGCGCAATCGTTACACCTCTGCTGGTGGCGGAGGACGTGATTGGCGTATTGATGGTTTTCCATCGTAAGACTGCCTATTTCAGTGCTGAAATTCTGAACGTTGTTAAAGCCATTGCCGGTCAGGTGGCGGTTGCCATTAACAACGCCCATCTATATGAATTGATACGTGACCAGGCCGAACGTTTGGGAAGCATGCTCCGCCGCGAGCAGGAGGATGCCAGCCGTTCGCAAGCTATTCTCGAAGCAGTAGCAGACGGTGTGCTGGTGACGGGTCTCAACAACCGTATCTCATTTCTCAATCGTTCGGCTGAACAAATCCTTGACCTGGAAACCGGACGGGTCGTAGGCCAGCCTTTGGACGTATTTGGCGGCTTGTTCGGAAAAGCAGCGGGGTCCTGGATGCAAACTATTCACACCTGGTCTGACGACCCATCCTCCTATGATGGTGAAACATTCGCCGAACAATTGGATTTGCAAAACGGACGAATTGTGCTGGTACACCTGGCGCCGGTCATTTTACAAAATGACTTTCTTGGAACCGTTTCCATTTTCCGCGATATTACCCACGAAGTGGAAGTGGACCGGTTGAAGTCCGAATTTGTCGCAACGGTGAGCCATGAACTTCGCACCCCGATGACTTCCGTTCGCGGTTATACCGATGTGTTATTGATGGGCGCGGCCGGCGCTTTGAATGAAAACCAGACGCATTTTCTGAAGATCATTAAGAACAATACGGAACGGCTCAACATTCTGGTGAACGATTTGTTGGATATTTCCAGGATCGAGGCGGGCCGCGTCACACTTTCGCCGCAGCCGCTTGATCTGCGTGAGCTCGCAGAGGATGTCATTGAGGACGTCCTGCGTCGTTCACAGGAAGAGAACAAACCCATGGCTCTTTCTCTGGATGTACCGAAGAAGCTCCCGCTCGTCGTTGGTGATATGGAACGTGTGCGGCAGATTTTGGCGAATCTTGTTTTTAATGCCTATCATTACACATCCGAGAATGGCACCATTAAGGTTCAGATTCAACCCTTGAATGGTGGCAGTGAAGTGCAGGTTGATGTGGAGGACAACGGCGTTGGTATTTCGCTTGAAGACCAGGACCGTGTGTTCCAGCGCTTCTATCGTGGCGAACATCCGCTGGTGCTCGCAACACCTGGAACCGGATTAGGTCTTTCCATCGTCAAGCAATTGGTAGAGATGCATAATGGACGAATTTGGATGAGGAGTAGTGGCATTCCCGGCGAAGGAAGCAAATTCTCCTTCACTCTGCCCGTGCACGAAAAACAATGAGGCATCAATGGCTAAGATTTTGATTGCAGAAGATGAACGCGACATCCGAGATCTGGTTGCTTTTACCCTGCGCTTTGCCGGGCATGAGGTTTTCGCTGCCAGCAATGGGGAGGAGGCTGTTGACATGGCGCCCAAGATCAACCCCGACCTCATCCTCATGGATGTCCGTATGCCTCGTATGACCGGTTACGAAGCCTGTAAAGTTATGAAAGCAAATCCTGATCTGAAGGATATCCCCATTGTTTTCCTGTCGGCTAAAGGACAGGAGACAGAGATTCAACAGGGTCTGGAGGTCGGTGCAGAAGAGTATCTCCTTAAGCCCTTTGCCCCAGACCAATTAACCGCTCGAATAAAAACCATTCTTACCAAATTCGGAAAATAAAGATTGAGCGCTATTCTTCTTGACGGATCCATTGTTCATTACGAAGTACTCGGACGCGGTCGCCCGGTGATCTTCCTGCACGGCTGGGTTGGCTCATGGAAATATTGGATCGCTTCCATGCAGGTTACATCGACGTCCTATCGCGCCTACGCACTGGATTTATGGGGCTTTGGAGATACCGCTCACAGCGTTTTGAATTATTCGCTTGAACAGCAATCTACACTGCTTGATCGTTTTCTGACTGAAATGGGCATTGGCAAGATTGCGCTCGTTGGTCATGGCTTGGGTGCGCTGGTCGGTATGAAGTTCGCCAACCGTTTTCCGCAACTTGTGGATCGGGTGATGGCGATCAGTTGTCCTCTGCACATTGACGCAGTCAATTCCCGCCTGCGGACAGGCACGCCTCCGGAGCTGGCCGACTGGTTGTCTAATAGAACTCCGGAAGCGACCACCGCCTTATCAGACGCGTCGAAGGCCGACGGGCAGGCCATAACGGCCTCGATGGTTGGTCTGCAGGCTGACAACCTGTACGGCAACTTCCGTAACCTGAATATTCCCTGCTTGCTGGTATATGGCGAAAAAGATCAGGGCGTTCTGGCACCCGATGAATCATTCTCCCTTTCATCCATGACGCATCCCGTATTTCTGGATAGTTCCGGTCATTTCCCGATGATCGAGGAGACCATCCGGTTCAACCGTTTGCTGACGGATTTCCTGGCGCTGGATTCGGGCGTCAGCCCAAGCGAACTGCAAATGAAGGAAGAATGGAAGCGCAGAGTCAGATAGCGTGAAATCGGCCAGCTTGCTGGTCGATCTTTTTATAGGGGTTCAATTGGATTCGCCCCGAAGTTAATCTTTCGGGCGGTGAGCCACAGATTTCCCCGATGCTTCGCGTACGAAATCAGCCGGTCCTGTCCACGGGGTCGGCTGTGTGTTGGGGCCCTTTTGGGACTACACATTCATAATCCGTGCTAATCGTGCAAATCCGTGGCTGATTCCTTAAGGTTGGGGCTAATGATATTGTTTTTTTGGATCAATCGGTACTTGCATAACCGCTTGAAAATTAAACCTGAATTTATATGTTGACAAAATAACCCACAAGTTTTATAAGTAAATCAACAATTGAACGGGGTGCCTGTGCACGAACGGGCTGAGAGGAGCGTTACACGCTCGACCCGCATTACCTGATCCAGATCATGCTGGCGGAGGGAACATCATTTATGCTCAACCATCCTCCGCCGCGAGGATGGTTTTGTTTTGAAACAGATCGTTATCTTTGCCAATGGCCACCTGCCAAACCTTGAAGATGCCCGTACACTCCTGCATCCCGATGATTTCATCATCTGCGCAGATGGCGGGACGCAGCACGCACTGGCGCTGAGCGTCAGACCGAACCTTGTTATCGGCGACATGGACTCAGCTGAAAAAGGTCAATTACAGAAGCTAAAAGATAATGGCGTTTCGATTGAGCTGTTTCCCAGGGATAAAAATGAGACAGACCTTGAACTGGCCATCAACTCTGCCATTGAAATTGAACCAGAACGAATCGTTATTGTTGCCGCGCTCGGTGGACGGATCGATCAGACTCTTGCTAATATTTCCCTCCTCACCGACCTTCGCCTTGCGACGTTCGATATTCGGATCAATGACGGCGTGGAGGAAATATTTTTTTGCCGCGACCAGGTGCAGGTCCACGGAGGAAGCGGCGATATCGTCTCGTTGATTCCCTGGGGTGTTCCTGTTCGCGGCGTCCAGACGCAAGGACTAAAATGGCCGCTCAACAACGAGACCTTATATCCCGATAAAACACGCGGTATTAGCAACGAAATGATTGGTGAAACTGCCAGTATTAAAATATCAGCGGGTGAACTTCTGGTCGTGCACACCCGGATTTCATAAAGGTCAAAAATGAAAAAATTAACACTTCTTCTTTTCACTATCGTCGTATCTCTGTCAGCTTGTGCCCCGAAGCCTAGTGGACCTCAGACTCTCACAATTATGACCCATGATTCATTTGCAGTCAGTGAAGAGGTCATCAAATCTTTTGAAGAAACCAATAACGCCAAAATTGTCTTCCTCCCAAGCGGCGACGCGGGCGCGGCGCTCAATAAAGCGATCCTATCCAAAAATGCGCCGCTGGCCGACGTGCTCTTCGGTGTGGATAACACATTTCTCTCGCGTGCGCTTGAAGCAGATATTTATGAGTCCTATGCTTCACCCGAATTGAAAACGATTCCGGACGCGTTCAAACTGGACTCATCCAATCGAGCCCTGCCCGTTGATTACGGCGATGTTTGCGTCAATTACGACAAAGCCTATTTCGCGGAGAAAAATTTAGCAGTACCACAAACACTCGAAGACCTTACAAAGCCCGAATATAAGAATTTGCTCGTCATGGAAAACCCGGCCACTTCATCCACCGGGCTGGCGTTTATGCTTGCGACCGTTGCCCAGTATGGCGACACGTTCACCGATTATTGGAAGTCACTGAAAGATAACGGCATGGTCGTCGTGGATGGTTGGGAGACCGCCTATTACACCAACTTCAGCGCCTCTTCAGGGAAGGGCCCTCAACCGCTGGTGGTCTCGTACGCGACCTCTCCCGCCGCGGAAGTAGTCTTTGCGGAGAAGCCTCTGGACGACGCACCGACCGCCTCCATTCTTGGACCCGATACCTGCTTCCGTCAAATTGAATTTGTCGGCATCCTCAAAAAGACTCAGAGCCGCGGCCTCGCCGAAAGGTTTGTAGATTTCATGTTGAGCAAACAATTTCAGGAAGATATACCGTTGCAGATGTTTGTTTACCCGTTGAACCCGGATGCGACTCTACCGGAGGCGTTCACCCAATATGCACAGACACCGGAACAGCCTGCCACGCTGGCTCCGGACGTAATCGCCGCCAAACGCGATGAATGGATTAAAGCCTGGACGGATGTGGTACTGAAGTAAAGGAGAAACGAGTAGACAGGTAAACATGGAAACCCGCACCCAGCAAAAGTTATCTACCGGTCTGCCTCTAGACCTGTCTATTCATCGCCTTCTTCTCTGGTTCCTGCCGCTTTCTTTCCTCGCTATCGCTTTCTTCTTTCCGCTTTCACGCATTCTCTCACTCACTTTCGAGCTTGAGGCTCTCACCCCTGCAAACCTGCAAATTGCGTATGACGCAGTACGTTTTACTTTCTATCAGGCCATTCTATCGACATTGCTGACTTTGGTTCTGGGATTGCCAGCTGCAATCTTATTTGCTCGCTACGATTTTCCTGGCAAACCGCTCCTGCGCGCGCTCACGGCTGTACCTTTCATGCTTCCTACCGTTGTTGTCGCGGCGGGATTCAGTGCCCTGCTTGGCCCACGCGGATTGATCAACAATCTTATTCAGCCCTCAGCCTTCCACCTTCATCCTTTTATTGCCATTCTCATCGCGCACATCTTTTACAACACAACCATTATCGTTCGTGTGGTTGGCGCCGCTCTCTCCGGGCTTGACACCAAACTCGAACACGCCGCTCGTTCCCTCGGCGCCGACTCATCCCGTGTCTGGTGGAATGTCACTCTGCCGCTTCTTCGTCCATCCATCCTGGCTGCTTCGCTCCTGGTTTTCGTCTTCGACTTCACCAGCTTTGGTGTTATTCTGCTTTTAGGAGGCGGGCAATTTGCAACGCTCGAAGTGGAAATCTATAACCAGGCTACCCGCT
>OELG01000502.1_pt1 | contig 20385 bp, 24 predicted proteins | sample 1503541 | NCBI WGS metagenome assembly OELG01 (sample SAMEA104379617, study PRJEB20068) | metagenome | biome: 1000743; feature: 77; material: 1998 | place: USA | collected 2012 | depth 25 m | reverse complement strand
GGATCGATACTCGATATACCCTGTGCGTGGATATGTCACCATCGTTTTCGCCGTGTTGATCATTTTCCGCACAAGGAAAAGGCCTCCAATCAACACCAGCGCCAGGCTGGCTTGTAACAACTCGCTCACCGTCGAATCGTCGCCGAAGGATTGTTGTGCCGCAAAATAGATCGCCAGCAGGAGACACATCCCTCCGCCGCCGACCAGTTCGCCCAACCCGTCCACATACCAGTAGCGCTTCACACGCTGTTCAACATCTGAAAAATTGTCCTGCATTCGCCTTCCTTTCGAATCTGGTTTGCAATACAAACTAGTTTGCACACATGTTACTCCTGCTGGCAAAATCCGTCAAGAGGCTCAAAAAAGCCCAACCTTCGACAGGTTGGGCTGCATTGATAAATCTGAACCTATTTTTGCAAACAGGCAATCAACTCTTTAACCACACCTTGAGGCTCGGAATTTGTCAGTGCCAGTACGGGCACGGTGGCGACCGAGAAGACTTCGCGTGAGTCACCCGCCTTCCAATGCCGCGGCAGGATTCCGACCGTGTTCGGCTGGTTGACCAGCGTATCGGACATCTGTTGTGGACTCACAGCCACGTTGGCAGACGGCGCCACGCTTCTGCCTTCCATCACAAACTTGTCAAACACCCTTTGCACGTCCTCCCCTGCCGCGTACACCCAGACCTGCACCGACGGGTCGCCCAATCCCATGAACAATGTGCGCGCATCGTCGAGCGTCAAATTCTGCACCGGGCTCTGGCGCTGTGTGACGATCAATATTTCTTCACCGTCGATTTGATATGCAAACGACGAGATGAATTGTGACTCACCGATCCGCACAGCAATCTGGGCAGAATCCGGGTCATCCACGCGGGAGAGGGCAACATTCGTCTGCCCGGCAGCACAATCATAGAGTTCTGACAGCCAGGGTTCCGCAGCCAGGCTGGAGTAAACAGAAACCACCTCCGGCGTGGGTGCCGGAGCCGTAGCCGCCGAGCAGGAGGCAATCAAAAAGGAGAGAAGAATCAATAGGACGCTGTCGTTGCGATGAGTTGAGAAGCAACGACAAAGCAATCCCCGACAAAATTGGAGATTGCTTCGGGCCCTCGCAATGACACAGATTTTTTTTCTTTTACCAATCATGAACGATGGACGCGATTAGCTTCGCTTTTTGTTCCATGCTTTCCGTGAAAATGTACTCGCGCTCCGAATGATACCCCTCCCCGATCGCGCCCATGCCGTCCAGCAGCGGGATGCCGAGCGGCGCGATAAAATTCCCATCGGATGCGCCGCCTGTCCCACCCGCTGTGAGATTCATACCGATGCCGGCCGCAATCGATTTGGCTTTTTCGAAAGTGGCTTTCATCCTGTCATCGAACGGCATCGGTGGACGATTCAATCCACCACTGACTTCGATGCTCGTCCCGTCAAGAACGGGCTTGAGATTCTTCAGCGCGGCTTCGACACGTTCCCATTCACCCGGCTGCATTACGCGCACATCCACATCGATGGAGCACTCCTCAGGGACGACGTTCGAGACCGTGCCACCCTGGATCACTCCAACATTGAGCGTGGTCTGTTTGGAATAATCGGTGAGTTTTTGAATCGCAATGATTTGATGTGCCATTTCTTCAATAGCGTTGCGCCCCTTTTCATGATCGCCACCTGCGTGTGCAGCCCGACCTTTGACCTTGACCCGAAACCCGCCGGTCCCTTTGCGCCAGGTTTTGAGCGAACCATCCACAAGCGCAGGCTCCATGACCAACACCAGCGCGGACTCTTTCGCCCGAGACTCGATCAGCCTCCGTGACGTGTGGCTGCCAATCTCTTCATCCGATGTGCAAAGCAACGTGACAGGGCGAATCAAGCCATGTCCTTGTGCTTTCTCAATTGCGGCGAGAGAAATAACGATGGACGCTTTCATATCCGAGGTACCTGGGCCGAAAATTTTATCTCCTTCTTCACGGAAAGGAGTCTTTTGTATTGTACCCATCGGGAAAACCGTATCCATGTGGCAAAGTAACAGAATTCCATCTTTCCCACTGCCCCATTTTGATATCACATGATCGCCCGTTTCAGTGTTGGGAATCATTTCGATCTGCGCGCCAAACTTGCGGGCCTCTTCGGCAACGATCCTGCCCACGCGGTCGACAGCCGCTTTGTCATGGGAAGGAGATTCGGTTTCTACCAGAGTTTTCAGCAGGGATTTCATTGAATCAGAGTCAGCCATACTATTCCTTATACACTTTATCATCAACCGATGGGGAGCGGACCATCAAAGTCTCTACAGGAACTTCAACACGAACAATGGAATGCCATTGACCGGAAGGAAAACAACAAAATTCACGGGGACCAATACGATGGACCTCGCCATTCACTTCCACATGGAGCGCGCCTTTCAGAACAATAAATATTTCGTCACTTTCCTTGTGATAATGAGGTGGTTCAGGTGTTTCCACCCAGGTTTTGCCAGTATTGTTGTACCAGATTTGCAGAATACCAGATGGAAATCCAACTTCATCTGGTGGTGTACGCCCTGACAGTAAAGTAGAATAATTCGGTAGCTTTGCGTGATGGAATTTCCGCGTCATGGTTACAAAAGCTTTGAAAATGCACAAAGCGCCCCTGCAACAGCACAATAGAGGGCGAAGATATATAGTGAACGCTTGCTCAAATAGTCAATCAACCACTTGATCGCAAACCATCCAACAATGGCAGCGGTGACAAACCCTACGGCGAGCAAGGGCAGGAACTCGCCTAGATTCGGCATCTTGAACACATCCAGCATTTCATATCCGCCTGCGGCAAGCATCACCGGCACAGACATGAGGAAAGCAAACCGCGCCGCGGAGGGACGGTCAAAGCCGCGAAACATGCCGCCCGAGATCGTCGTCCCACTCCGGGAGGCGCCGGGAAAAATCGCCAATACCTGCAAAATGCCGATGAAGAGGGCATCCGGCCAGGTCATGGAGTCGAGCTTTCGATTTTTTTTCGTCAACGATTCAGCCAGAAAAAGCAAAACCGCTGCCGTGATCAATCGAATAGCCGATTCCAGTAACGGATCTCGAAACAAAGCTTCCACAGCATCCTTCAAGACGGAGCCAAAAATCAAGGCTGGCACCGTGGCAATAATGATATACCAGGCCAGTCTGTTCTCTTGTGAAGAAAACGGCTTTGCAAAGAATGCCTTGACCAAACCGAGGAGATCTTTCCAATAAAAGATCAACACGGATACCAGCGTCCCGAGCTGCACAAGAACACTGAAAGAAAACAGTGCATCATTCGTCGGGTCCAAACCGAGAAAATGTTCTGCCACCAGTAAATGGGCAGTGGACGAGACGGGGATGAATTCGGTCAATCCCTGGATGAAGCCGAGGAGGAAGGCATGGAAGAGTGTCATAGTGAATAGGAAATGGTGAATGGTGGGATGGTTAATGGGTAGGGGAGTCTTCGTTTGGACCATCCAGAATGTAGGGCTCGGAAGCTTCTCGAAGAGAATAACCTGCATGATATTCTTTTTCACCTTGTTTGGAGCGTTTGAGATAAGCAATGTAATTGTTGAGCTGTTTTGCAATGGACTCAGCGTGAGAAGTCATTCGGCTGTGGGTGTCATCAGACAAATAACCTAGGTCGCGGGCTAAAGCCATATGGCTTTGAACTTCCGTTAAGGAACCACGAGCAATATAACAAAAACGGACATTATCCAAAAAGTGATAACGCCCATGACCTTCAGCAATATTTGCGGGAATACTCTGTGCAGCGCGTTTTAGTTGTTGAGTAAAATTCCACTTTTCGTCGGTTGGCATGTGCGGCACTACTTCTTTATAAATAGCCAAGGCGAAATCTTTCGCTCTCGCCCACACCTCCAACTTGTCAAGATTCATCACAATCATTTCACCTTCCATGATCCATTAACGATGCTCCAATTAGCCATGTTCCATCTTCCTTTTTCTTTCTGCATTTCCACGCCATTGATTGAGTAGCTCAGGTACACGGGACTCAAACGAGCCATCTGTAATATAAGTGCGAATGTCTTCCATTAATCTTATCAACGCCCGCAAATTGTGGATGGAAATCAATGTCCCCGCCAATAATTCCTTCGCCACAATCAAATGACGAATGTATGCTCTCGTGAAGGTTTTACAAGTATAGCAATCACAGGTTTCATCGATAGGATGTTCATCGCGAGCGAAAGTCGCGTTCATGAGGTTAAGGCGTCCTTCGGGCGCGAAGGCGGAGTGGTGGCGGGCTAAGCGTGTGGGCAGAACGCAGTCGAAGATGTCGATGCCGCGGGCCACGCCGTTGATCAGGTCTTCGGGGGTGCCGACTCCCATCAGGTAGCGCGGTTTGTTTTCAGGCAGGAGCGGAGTGACCACATCAAGAGTGTCGTGCATCTCCTGTTTGGTCTCGCCCACGGACAGTCCACCGATGGCGATGCCGGGCGTTTCCAACGACGCGATAAATTGCGCTGATTCAGCCCGAAGGTCCGGGTTGACGCCGCCTTGCACGATCCCGAACAAAGCCTGATCAGACCGCGTCCTGGCTCTCGCAGAACGTTCCGCCCAGCGATGCGTTCGATCCATGGCGAGCTGGCTGTAATTGTGGTCGTTGGGATCGGAGCATTCGTCGAAGGTCATGATGATGTCGGCGCCGAGGTTCTCCTGAATCGCAATGGATTTTTCGGGCGTGAAGCGATGCGTCGAGCCGTCGATGTGACTCTTGAAGGTCACACCGTCGTCGTCGATCTTGCGGGTCTGCGCCAGCGAGAAGACCTGAAAACCGCCCGAGTCAGTGAGCATCGGATGATGCCACTGCATGAACTTGTGCAAACCTCCCATGTCGCGCACGAGCTCGTCGCCGGGACGCAGATACAGATGATAGGTGTTGCTCAACACGAGCGTGGCGTTGATATCCTTGAGATGTGCGGGTGTGAGAGTCTTGACCGTTGCCTGCGTACCAACGGGTGCGAAGACCGGTGTGAGGAGATCACCATGTGGTGTATTGAAAACCCCCGTGCGGGCGCGGTTGCTTTTAGAGGTAATTTGGAATTCAAACATCGGGGTGATTATACAGGATGAAATACTACTTCACTCGCCATCGAAGTTGATTCGGTTTTGAAGGGATTTTGACTCATCTCACGTTCCGGCTACCTTGACAGACATGCTATACTGTTCGTAACAAGCGCCTGTCTTCAAAAATCACCTGGAGTCGATTTATGAACATGGAATCGAATCATCAACCGTGGCAGGAAAAAGGGATCAGCAAAAATGCCAGACTTATGGCGAGGGTTGGTCTGTATCTCACCTCGTTCATGACTTTGTTCTGGTTTATTGCATCGGTTTATTTTGTAATTGCGCCATCTCCCAAAACAGGTGATTTCTGGAACGATACCTTCCCGTATCTATGTCTTGCAGGCATTGTAGCCGGATTGATATTAATCACCCTGAAATTATTTCGCTTGTCGTCCGCACCGATCAGTTTTACCCCGTCCTACCAACCTGTTAAACCCAGCGATCTTGGTAAACCGATTGAAGTTCTGTTCGAACGAACCCTTGGCCTCGGGCGAGCCATCAGTTTTATCGAATCCATCACCTTTCGATCGGAGGGACTGGAGATTCCTTATTCTGTTCGGTTGAAAGATAATAAATTTATTAGCGTACCGTATCCACAAATTTTGAAAATGACCGTCAAAGGACGTCACATTGCTTTTCGCATTTCAAACGATGCATACGTACAATTAATCGTTAGCCACATTAACACTGAGCTTGTAACCTTTGCAGACGTTAAGTCCAATTTATTAAACAAAACTTTAAGATCGGCACTTAAACCGGGAGTATCGTTCTATGTATCGGAAATGGATGGCGAACGCATGTACCGCGAGTTGAAGAGATATTTTCCTTCGACCATTGCAGAATTTATCATCTAGCTCCCGCTCCCGGCCTCCACCATCTCCAGCGACCAACTGCGCGACCTATCCTCCACATATCCTATGGACCCGCGCGTGTTGTACTCTTTCTTGTATGCGGCGCTATTTTATATTCCAAAACTCACTTGGGTCGGCTTGACGAGCAACATGGGTACGTGGATGGCGGGCACTTGTGGCAGAAATGGATTGATAATCTCCGCAAAGTAAACCGAAAGCCAGGTCGTATGTGCGGCTTCAAGGTTCGAGACAAAATCTGCATGTGTAGAGGTTCGGATTTTGCCCTTCAGCATAAATGCGCCCAGTATCATATCCACATCCAGCATGATGCGATTCTCTTCGTCAGGGTCATAGTCCAGAGGCTCAGACGCGGGTGGTGAAAGATGAAAGCCAATCATCCTCTCGGTGGGGAAAAAGTATTCCTCATACGCCAGCGACTGTGGCGGCTCGCCGCCAAAAAACAGCACTTCCGTTTTCACGAAGTGAGCGTACCCAGGCATGCCCATGCGCGGCAGGAGACCAACACGCACATTCTGCTTCGTCACCAAATCGCCATGGATCATTTTGTTGGGCGAATACACCCTAACCGTTGTCGCTTTTTCATCAGGGGCAAGAGTATACATAATGACCTCCAATAAATGTTTATTAAGAGCAAATCAATGTTGAATTCATTATACAGTAAATCCACATCATGCTTTATGTGCGCCGATGTGCGCGGACATCCGTGTACTCGCCTTTACATCGTTACTAACTCAGTCGTTATATGCCTCGATAGTTTGCGCGATATTACAGGCTCAACCGACTTGCGGATGTTGTGTTTTTCTTCTAAGCCGCGCCGACGAAATCCTTTAGACGCCTGCTAGCATTTCAAATATTACTGAGCTTTGCGCTGCATAGACGAACCAGAAAAAGCACCAATCCATACACCTGCCAACACCAGCGCGCCGCCCAGAAGCAACGCCGAATTTATGGTTTCGTCTGCGAGCCAGGCCGCCAGGAGAACCGTCACAAAGGGGAATAGGACAAATTGATAGGAAGTTGCGGAGGCAGTCCATCTCCGAACGATGAACAGAAAAAGATAAAAAACGACTACAGAGCCGATGAATACCAGATAAAGGATGGATGCCCAGGTGGCGGATCGAGTTGGCCAGGTCCATGCTTCGCCTGCAACAAGCGACAGTATCACCAGGGTCAATGCGCCGACTGTCATCGCCAGCGCATTGGTCATGAACGGATCGCTCTGCGGGTACATTTTCACCACCACGGTAGACTCGGCTATGCACGCGGCTCCGGCAACGATCGCGAGCAGGGAAACGAACGGCAGGGCCCCAGCGGGCTGCTGAAAGAATGTGAGGGCGATTCCTACTACTGCCAGAGTCGCGCCGAACAATCCGCGCCAGCGAAAGGATTCAAGCCCATGGAAGAATGCTGAAAAGAAAGTCATCAGCGGGACTAGCGCAAGAATCACCTGTGTCATTCCGGCCGGGATCTCTTGCAATCCCCAATACAGAAAAGCATAACTTGCGCCAAAGGAAAGAAATCCATAAAGAAGAATTCCAAACAGCGCACGGCCAGTCGGGATGGAAGCCCTGCGGATAAGAGCAATCGCCCAGAAGATCAACGCGGCTGACGCAAAGCGTAGGACGGCGCCCCAAAACGGCGGCAATTCGGCGACGGTAAACCGGACCGCGACCGCGTTGGCACCTGCAAATATTACGATGAACAGATAGGCCAGGAGGGTCAGGCTATCGGGCGTTGATATGTCTATGGTTGTTTGGGGAGAAACTGTTTTGTTCATCTGGACTCTCTCACAAAATCAAAACCTTATCAATAAACACATCTTACCCCATTTCGATATAATTCCATATCCATGACATCAAACTGGAACCAACTCTGTCGTTGTGTCGCGTGAGGGCGGACGGGACATATCCGCCACATACCCAACCGAACCGCGTGTGTTGTACTTCTCTTTATACCCCGCGCTGACAGCCTCTTTCATCTTTTCGCTCTTCACCTGCACCGCGCGGATCTTGATCCCGCGTTTGCGTTTGGAAACAAAGATTTCACCGTAAGGGTCTTCGAGAAGGGTCCTCCACCAGCTGCGCGCTTTCATGCCCCACGAGCGGACGAAGACGCGTCCATCCACGACGACGGCCCAAATGCCAATGACGCGATGGTCCGAGTCCGAGCCGGCGCGGATGCCAAGAATCCGGTCCTTGTGGACGGCTGCAAGGATATTTTCACGGAAGCGCGTTTTGGGTTTCACGGGTAGCTCCCTTCCTTACTACAAATAAGAATTCAGATCGGCAAAAACCAGCCGAATCCAAAACTGGCCAGATTCATCGTGAGACTGAGCAGCGCGGCTTCCTGTAATGAAAGTTGGTTTGCAGGAAAATGATAAAGCAAGAAACTTTCAATCATCCAAATCAGAATTTCCGCGGAATATAGACTGACGAGATAATGTTGAAAGTAAAGATGTAGCACAATCCACAAAAGGGATTGGGTGAGCAGGTTTGCAAGAACACTTGTAATCAGAATCGGTTGGACGGGTTTCTTTCGCCAAATGGAATATAGGAGACAGACTACACTTTCGACCATAACTGTAGTGGCCAGAGTCTTAATCACGTCTTTCTTGAGCGCCGAATCAGAAAAATGATCAACCCGATCAGCCCCGCGCCAATTACCAGGATACAGGCACAGACGATGAGAATCCACGCTGCAGGCGAGAGAATACCCAGACTGAATTGCGCTTCGACTAACAAATCATCCGGGCGGACGGTCACAGTATATTTCGAATCGAAACCGGCCGTTTTAAAAATATTGCTATGGCGCGTTGTCCCATCTGAAAATTCTATTTCGAGCTGGTGATATGGAGAAAACCCATACGCGAGGGCGCGGCAGCCGTCCGGATCACAAAAAAATCCCTGTGGCCCGCCTGGCTGCAGTGGTGCGGCATCGCTGCAATCAGGTTGATCGCACTCATACAGAATGCCTAAGACGATCTGAACCACTCCTGCTGGCAGCTCCTGCTTGAATTCGAATTCCATCGTCGGTTTGGGGCCGGTGTCTGCCAGAGCGATTCGAGATGGCAAAAGCAATTCGATGAGAATAAAAGATAAGAGAATGATTCTGAGCTTCTTCATCATTGCCTCCTGAGCAGGGTAATTTTTGGGAAGGCTTTGGAGACCTGGACTGATTATAAGAGAAACCCGCAGCGATCGAGCCTGCGGATTTCTTTTCGAGAATGAATATCTGCCCGAATCTTGATGCAACATTTATCGTCGCATACGAATGAGAAGACCGATCACGGCCATTACCATCGCTATGCCAAGCAGAAATCCCACGTCGTATTCACTACCGGCATTGTGCACTTCATACATCCGCACGTCGGAATTGAAGAATGAAACGATGAGTGTGGCCGGCGCGATGATGCCATGCCAAAGCCCCGCCCCGGCGCGTGCGACACGGCCACTTGCATCGGGCTGATTGATCATGGAGTTGGGTCCTGGCGCGGTGAGCTGCACGCTTGTGGAAGGTGTAGTCACTTGTACGCTGGAACCAGGTGCACAACTCACCATTAATATTAACAAGATTGCCGATAAAGTGAAAAACAGGATCTTCTTCATCTCAGCGTCTCCTGAACCATTCAAATAGAATTTTACTTTCTACAGCAATGTAGACATTCTGCACGGCTTGATCGATCTATTTTCCCAAGTTGAAAGCATTATACAATGAATTCCTTTTATTACGCTGAGAAGGATTATTTGAGAAGTAGCTCATTGAGTAGGCAAATCAACGAGCCTCACCACTGAGCCGCTGCCTTTTACAAGGTGCTTCGCAAAGTTCGCAGAGAAGAGCACTAAAACTCTCCCGAACGATCATCGGGACGATGTGTGCTCTCCGCGTCTCCGCGGTGAGAGACTTTCGGAGCCCGCTTCCAGGCACTCTTTTATCTGACAGCTTGCAGAACTTGCCCCTGGAAAATAGCCAGGGGCAAGTTGTTTTCGAACGCTCCCACCTAAAGATGGGATTCGATTATCAGCCTTTCAAGGTACAGTATTTATCGCCACCTGCTACCTGAAAGACCCAAAATGAGGAACACAATGGCCACGCCGAGCAGATAACCTGTATTATATTCTTTGCCATTATTGTGTACTTCATACATTTGAATATCTTCGTTGAAGAATGAGAGCACCAGAGTCACAGGTGCAATCAACCCATGCCAGAGACCCTGTCCAACGCCGGCAACACCGTTGGGACCAGCTTTATTGAGTTCTGGGTTTTGACCGGGTGTACTCAGTGTTATGCTGGAGGCCGGAACGTTCACTTCTACATCAGAACCGGGAGCACAACCTGTAATCATGACGAGTAACATGAGTGGCAGAATTATGAGAAGTAGTTTCTTCATCTTTACATCCTGACTTATTGGTATTCAACTGTGATCCGGCAGGATCAACCTAACGCTGATCTGCCATTATCCATTATGTGGACGAACGGTGCCGCCGTCAATTGGGATTTGTCCTATTGGGACACTCCCTACTGCTCAATTCGTTGTCTATTCACTGCTAAAACCAATATTTTTGGCCGGAAAATCCCCAAATGCGACAAGTTTGGGGATCTGAAACAACTTTCAGGCGGACGCGAAGCGATTTACCATCCACAGGGATGGCTTGGAGATGTTTTTCCCTTGACAAAATAGAGGTTCTGCGTAAAATACATCCCTGCACCATCCACATGGATGGTGGAATGGAGAAATTATGGCTGATACAGAGAAAATCACGATCAATATGAACGCGGTCGAGTTGGGTAAGATCGATCTGCTCGTAGAGCAGGGCCACTACTCCAACCGGACGGACTTTATCCGTTCGGCGATCCGTTCGCAGTTGGAGAAACATGCGGCGGAAGTGCAACAGACCGTTGTACGGTCCTCGTACGCGGTGGGCGTCATTTTTTACGATCGGGCCGCCTTTGAAAAATATAAGGCGCGCGGTGAGCAGGTGAAGGTCAATGTAGTCGGCATGTTCCAGCTGACCAACGACGTGCCTGCGAGTCTGGCAGTGGAGGTGATCGATTCGATCAAGGTCTATGGAATTTTTCAGGCAAGTTCAGAGGTAAAAGAGGCATTAACAAAAGCAGGAAAGGTTTTATAAGGAGCATCCATGAAAAAGTTTTTCCCCAATCTGGTTTATCTTTTGCTCGCACTGCCGCTGGGCATTCTGTATTTTGTTATTTTGGTCACGGGCTATGCTCTGGGAGCGGGTCTGATCATCACACTGGTGGGAGTGCCGATTTTGGTCACGATGATTTTTGTGACGTATCTGCTCGGCGACCTGGACCGTGCCATGACTTCGAAATTGCTCGGCGTGAAGATCGCAAAGCCGGAGGCCATACCGGCCAGGGACGACTCTGCACGATCAATCCTGGTGACTCAATTAAAGAGTCTGGAGTTTTGGAAGGAATTCATCTACCTACTGTTGAAGATGCCGCTGGGCGTGATCGCATTCACGGTGACAATTGTCTTTCTCTCTCTCAGCCTGGGGCTGATCGCCGCCCCATTCATCCTGACCTACGTCCCCGACGCGCACATGACGTTGTGGTATGGATATGAGATCGATACCATGCAAAAGGCGGTGGTCACATCCGTAGTGGGGCTGGGACTCGGTGTGATTACCATATTTCTGATCAACGGCTTTGCAAGCGCATTGGGATCCATCAGTGTCTGGGCGCTGGGCAGGGGCGAATAAAAGCAAGGTGCAGAATCAATCAGCCGACTCGAGTTTCTGAGTCGGCTGATTTCATTCAAAAACAGCAACTCTCTCTTCATAACGTCGTCGGTTTCACTAAGCGCCATCCAATAATTGCCGCGAGGATTGTCAACGCCAGCACCACCAATCCGCCGCAGATTCCAACCGCGGTGAACGAAGCGCCGAGTCCTTTAAAGGCGATCTCTTCATTTGGAACAACTTTTCGAGAACCGTCTTCAAAGGTACAAGTCCATTCTTCCTGGTGGCCTGTCGGGCCTGTGGGGCTTGTGGTCACCGGCCCGGAATTATATTCCTCCTGTGAGATGGAAACCGCGCCCGGGCAAACAGCCCAGCCGGTCAATTGATCAAAAAGAGGCGGCACACCCACGATCATCGCGCCACCGACCAGCACGATGAAAAACATCGAACTTCCACAAACCAATAAGACCAGAATTGCGCCAATGCAGGAACCTTGCCAGCGTTTCATATATTGTCTCCTGTTTATTTCTCCGGATTATAGCAAGGCAAACAAAAAAGCGTGAAGTTGAGACTCCACGCTTTCTAAACGATCAATAAGAATTTCATCTGGCGCCGGCAAAAGATGCTACGCCCATCTGGTAGGCCGCAGGAAGCAAACCTCGATATGACTGCAAAGATTTGCGCAGCTGCATGCGAGCGCGCGCCAGTCGACTCTTCACCGTGCCCACCGGAATATTTGCGACCCGCGCCACTTCTTCATACGACATCCCTTCCACATCCACCAGGACCACCACCAGGCGATATTCGGAATTCAAAGCCTTTACACAATGTTGAAGTGCGTCGTGCAGCTCGACTGAATCATAGCGTTCCTCAGGACCGGCTGAATGGTCCATCATCCAGGGCAGAGATTCAATTTCATCCCCTTCGCTGTTGACCTGCTCGAACGACATGGACGCCTGCCGACGCCAGCGGCGCATTTCGTCATAGCTGGCATTGACGGTGACACGCGCCAACCAGCTGCGGAAGGACCCTCCGCGAAAGGACCGGATATTGCGGAATGCCTGGATCATGGCATTCTGCGTCGCATCATCCGCGGAAGGCTCATCGTTCAAAATGCGCAGGGAAATACGGAACATCATGTCCTGATATTTCATCACGAGCTGGTTGAAGGAATCCATATCGCCGCATTGGGCGTTTTCGATCAAAGTGGTTTCGGTGGGTTGGATGTTTTTCATATATATATCTTATTCCCCCGCTGTTACAAGCCTGTCCCAAGGATGTTACAGTTTTGTAACACCCAAAAAGGTTCAAATTGGCTGATTTTGGGTCAAAAATCGGGGTTTTAAGCATAAATCCCCATAATCAGAGTGGTTAAAAGTGTGGGCGTAGAAAACCTCTCACCGCGAAGACGCGAAGAACGCAAAGTTTTTAATGTGCTTCTCTGCAAACTCTGCTGCGATGTCCGTTGACAAAGCCGATCAATGAGTCACTTCTAATAGTCTCAGGCGAAAGACCGTGTTACCTCATTTCTCCAGCAGTTGAACTGCTAGAGAACAGGCTAGAAAGACTGTGTTACCGCCTCGGCAAGCGGAGGGCAAATACCGTGCCGCGCGGTTCCGTCTGGCTGGACCGCACGCCCACCCCGCCGCGATGCAGCGCCGCGATGCGGTTCACCAGCGCCAGGCCCAACCCACTCCCCTCGGTACCGCGCGCGTTCGAGCCGCGATATAACTCTTCGAATATTTTCGATAGATCCTCAGCCGGAATACCCGTCCCCGAATCTGCCACTTCGATGACAATGTTTCGGCCATCCTCGAGCGCCCGGACTTCAATCGAATCTTCTTCAGACGTGAATTTGAGCGCATTTTCGACGAGGTTGTACACAGCCAGAACCAGTAAGTCGCGATCTCCAACGATCGTGGGAAAAGGCGATGGGACTTTCGGAATTAAGACATTGATCTCGCGTCCCTTGCAGACCGGTAGAGTATGTATGGCCGTTACTACATCTTCCAGCAAGTCCGGCACATCGACAGGGAAGCGCTCGATGGCGCGTTCTTCGAGGTCCGATAATTTTCGCAGATCGGTCAGCAGACGCGTGAGGCGTTCGAGCGCCCGACCGGCATTCGTCACAGCCCGAGACCGCTCTTCGCTTTCTTTTGCTTCCTGGAGATTGACCAGCGCGGCCCTCAAACCCGTGAGCGGATTCTTGATCTCGTGATCGAGCCTGCGCAGAAAGTTGTGTCGCTTCTGATTCGTATCCTGCAAATAATCGGCATACATGGTTTGGGCCTGCGCAAGACGGCGCTTGTCCCAATAGTAAATCGCCAGAATCACCCCGGTCACAAGAAACCCAAACACAAAAGCGACCACCGTCGGGCTGCGAATGGTCATACCCAGTACAAAGGCGGCGGTACCAAAATCAATGGAAGAAAGTACCGGGAAAACGGTCGGCATGAAAAGCCCCGCCAGTATCGCCAGGAGCAGCCCGACAAGAAATGGCAGGGATATTAACAGAATCCTTCTCCATCTTCTCCTCAGGAATTTCATGCGGCAATTTTATCCTTCGCCTCGTACGGAGGCAATGAAGCGATAGCCTTCGCTGGGAATGGTTTCGATAAAGCGGGGCTCGGCCGGGTCATCGTTCAGCGCACGGCGAAGTTCTGCCATGCGCGTGTCCACGGTGCGCGTGCCGGCGGGATATTCCCAACCCCAAACGACATCCAACAGTCGTTCGCGCGTCACAGCCTCATCAGGGTGAGTCATCAGGTGCTCCAGAACTGCAAACGCTTTGGGCGTCAGGTCCAGTACTTTGCCGGCCAGGGTCGCACGGCGAGCGCGGCGATCCAGAGTCAACTCCCTTGCCGTCAACAGCCAGGCGGTGGATAAGGACCGCTCTCCCGGACGCGCCCGCCGCAAAACAGCCCGGATGCGCGCCAGCAACTCATGCGGATCAAATGGCTTGTTGAGATAATCATCCGCGCCTTCTTCGAGCGCCAGAGCACGCTCAGACGCCTCTCCGACCTGCGTGAGCAAAATGGTCGGCGTCCAGATGTTGGCCTTGCGGAGACGACGGAGCGTCTCGCGTCCATCCATACGCGGCATGAGGACATCCAGGATGATCAATTCGGGATGATGGGCCTGCGCCTTTTCCAGGGCGTGTACACCATCAGAGACTACCAACACATGGAAACCTGCACGTTCCAGGAAGGGCGCCAGGCTGTCGGCGATGGTGGGGTCGTCGTCGGCGAGGAGGATAGTAGATCTATCGTCGGGCATATAGATTTCGTAAAGACACTTCAACTGCGAGCAGAACGAACACCCACTCTCTGCTCAGCGCGAAAGATAAAGGCAGAGCAAAGCCTGATCACACAAGAAGAGGCAAACACATTGAAGGGCGGGCCAAAAAAAAGCCTTGGGCAATCCATGTTAAGTGAACACAACATGGACGCTCGGTTCGAGACCAAGATTTAGATCAAGATGCTATGGTCCTGATTAAAGCTTTGTCATCACAAAGTCGTCAAAGGACACATCCGCAGAAGCCACCTCTTCACCACTCCATGTGAACAGGCCAACCCGACCAGTTGTATATGAAGAATCTGAAACTGAAGCGATACGCATTTGATTCACGTATAATGTCAATGTGCTGTTGTTACAATCCGCGCCAACTCGATAGGAAGAAGCGTCTTGCGGGATCAAATCTGAAAATGCCCATTGACCATTGTTCGTAAGGAAAAGGTCGTCTTGTCCTGTAACAGCTTTGGCAATCGCAAACTCGCCAGCTGGCGTCACGGCGAAATAATAGTAGGCCGTATCAGCCACTTGCTTGTTGCACATGATCCCAAAAGCTGTAGTGGAATCGGTGCCATTATTGATCATGGTCACTTCTATGTGTACATTCTGGTAATCCTTATCATTCGTAGGTATGCTCCACACAAAAAAATTTTTGGTGAGAATGAGCATGTGCAGAGCATTATTTTTATATTCGATGACGCTATCTGAATCTGCACCTGTTCCCCAAATCCTTGAAGTGGAGAAATCATCCTGGAGCAGAATATTACTACTGAATGTGGATATGATCGTTGTGAAGACCGCCGACTCAGCATTCTTGTCAAAGAGCGGCGGAGGTGTAGAGTAGTTGCCTGGATTGGTGGAATGTAGAATAAATGCCAGGCTGATACAAGCATTGTTGCTAACTGTTGAATATGCGACCCAATCGTAAATACTACCTGCCGCTCCTTCCGTACCTGTTCGTTTGGTGAACAGAATGTTGTTGATAGTGACATCCTCAGTAGTAGTAATAGTGCCACCCACCAACGGGCTTGCACAGGGGTTCATATTTTCTCTCACGGTCACCCCAAGATATTTCTCACTCAAGTTCGTGCCAGACGCAAACGGCAGGTTGACTCGACCATCGTTATCAGACTGGCTGACGATGGTCGCGCCAGTAGGCAGCATGACGCTGAAGTGGTACTTTGCATTTTGATACGAAGAAGCAGCAACCGTGGGTGAAACTGTGGGAGCAAGTGTGTTACCTGGCACAGGCGTATTACTTGGCACAGGTGTGGGTACAGAGGATGTTCCGCCAGCACGGTAGATATACGGACCCACCCACAGGGCACGATCGCCTGCAGCAGTGCCGGACGCCAGCACAGTCAGGATAAATTTGACTTCCTGGCCGGCCAGTGCAGAGAGGTCGGCGTCTACGTTGTAGAACTGGCCTTCATATCTTTCAAGGAATGGTCCCCAGATGGTTTTGATCGCGCCGCCAAGTTCGTAATCGAGCCGGAACGCGACATAACAGTTTGTAGCGCCGCTCTCGCAGTTGATCGTCGCGCGGAACCGATCTCCGCTCTGCACTTTGAACGCAGGGAAGAAGCCCTGAATGTATCCGTTCTGTGTATTCTGTGGGACGGTGAGAATGCCAGGGCGCGGATCGGTGGCGCCCGTTTCAAGCTTAGGGTTGCTTACAGTCAACACAAAGCCTTTGGCATCGCCATTGGTGCCAGGGCACGGCAGTGCACCTGCGCCGCTGAACCACTTACCATCCGTGCACGCTTTCGCGGCGAAATCATATGCCGTCCCTGCAACAGGCGTTGCGGTCGGACCACCAGGCGTAGCCGTAGGTGAAGGTGTGGCGCTTGGTCCGCCGGGCGTGACGGTAGGGCCGGTGACTTTGATATCCACCCACCAGGGTTTGTTGGCCTGGGTGCCGATACCAAACAGCGCTCCACTGGCGTTTTTGAACATCCAATAACCACGATAGGAACCAGCGGCGGATGGCGCGGTGAGGTTGACAGAGATATCCACGGTCTCGCCAACTGCAACGTTCTTGGGGAAGGGCGCCGAAGCCGGGCCATTCATTTTCTCGCCACTGAAGAACACCAACTGGTACGTATCCTTCGCCCAGGCGCAGGTACCCACGTTCTTCAAACGCCAGGTCTTTGTGAATTGGGCACCCGGCTGCAGGATCGTGCCGTCTGGAATGTTCACGTCTGCAAGGAACTGCGCCTTATCACACGCAGAAGGTGGAACAGTTGGGGTGATCGGCCCGGGAGTCTTTGTGGCCGTCGGAGTCGGCGGTGTGCCTGTTACAGTGGGCGGAGGAGGTACGATGCCACTCCGCAAGATAACCGGGTTGCCCCACAATGCGCGATCACCGGTCGGTGAACCATACGCGGAAATATACAGGATGAATGAAACATCCTTGCCAGCCAGCGGAGCAAGGTTAAGGTTGGCTGTGTACGTTAAGCCTTCGAAGCGTTCGCGGAAGGTCCAGAACGTTTTGACAACACCACCCGTCTTGTAATCGAGCCGATAGGCGACGTAACAGGTGGTCGCACCGGCTTCACAGCCGACTGTCGTTTGAAACTTATCACCGGGATCCACTTTATAGACGGGGTACTCCGCCTGAATAAATCCATTGGTGATATTCTGGGGAACAAAGAGCAGTCCGGGCTGTGTAGCTTCCACGCCACTTTCAAATTTTGGTTTGTCTTTCTTGAGAGCGAAACCTTTCGCATCACCATCGGTGCCCGGGAAAGTCAGACCGCCGGCGCCGCTGGTCCAGGTAGCCTTATCGGCCGTTGCGGTGAAATCAAGGACAACACTGCCAGTTGTGTTGCCTGGAACATTGATCTCTACCCACCAGGCCTTATTGGCATTGATGCCAATCCCAAAGATAGTACCCTGCGATGTTTTGAACTTCCAATAACCAATGTAGTGACCCGCTGCATTGGGAGCGGTCATATTCACACTGATATCTACGGTGCTGCCGACTGCAACCGCTGAGGGCAATGGCACCGAGTTCGGTGCGCCCAATTGGGCACCGCTGTCAAAGACCATCGAAACATCGCTGGTGCTCCACGCGCAGGTCCCAATATTCCTCAACCGCCAGGTCTTGGTGAATGTGGTGTTGGAAGCGTATTGCGTGCCATCGGGCACGGTCACATCTGCGACAAATTGTGCCTGATAACATGTCGCCGCGGAGGCCTGCAGAGGCAGCGCGAGCGCGGGCACGACCGACGAGAGCATGGCAAACAGCAGTATGACTGACGTGATTTTCAAGCGTGATTTCATAATATTCTCCTCTGGAACATCCAATTGATAACGACGTTGAGAGAATCCCGAAAGTTCCGTTAAAGGAAAGTATAACGTTTCTGCAATAATTGTTCAATATCATATTTATGACCCTTTTTCCTTATAATTGTCATATGCCTCGCACGATTCTTCATCTGGACCTGGATGCCTTCTTCTGCGCCGTCGAAGAAACGCGCAATCCTGAATTACGCGGCAAGGCTTTTGCGGTTGGAGGGAAACCGGAGGAACGCGGCGTCGTGTCGTCGTGTTCGTATGCTGCGCGACGGGATGGGGTCCGGAGCGCGATGCCGATGAGTCAGGCGATCAGACTCAGCCGCGGCCTGATCATTGTGCCCGCGCGTCATCGCCTGTATGGCGAAGTCTCCAGACAGGTGATGGCGATCCTTCACACTGTGACCGAACTCGTCGAACAGATTTCGATCGACGAAGCCTTTCTCGATATCTCCGGAATTAAGGATGGCCCCGAGCGACTCGCGCGCGGACTTCAGACTCGCATCCGCGACGAGTTACAGCTGCCCTGCTCGATCGGAATCGCGTCGAACAAAATGGTCGCAAAGATCGCGACGGAGGTGGGCAAAGCGATTGCGTTAAAGAGGATCAAGGCTCAGGGGTTGGCAGAGCCTCCGAATGCCGTAACAGTTGTCGGCTATGGAGAAGAAGCGGCGTTCTTGAATCCGCTGCCCGCGGATATGTTGTGGGGAGTCGGCCCGAAGACATCCAAAAGATTAAGTGAGTTAGGCATCCACACGATTGGCGATATCGCCAAATGGCCTGAGAGTGAAATGATCCGGTTGTTCGGCGAGAATGGACGGGAGTTATCGCGTCATTCAAGAGGAATGGATGAGCGCCCGATCGAGACCGAACGCGAGACCAAATCCATCAGCCAGGAAATTACATTCTCGCGTGATGTGCGTGATGACAAGCTGCTGCAAAAGACGTTGATCGAAATGTCCGCTGAGGTGGCGAAACAATTGCGTAAAAACAATCTGGCAGGCAAAACGATCAAACTCAAAATGCGCTGGCCCGATTTCACGACTTTAACGCGACAGACGACGCTGAACAATCCAACCGATCAGGAGGATGAAATTGCCCAGGCGGCATTGGATTTGCTAAAGGCAGTCCGCAAACCGAATCAGGCCGTGCGCCTGATCGGCGTGGGTGTAAGCGGACTCGGCGCGCCGATTCGTCAGCTGGGATTGTGGGATGTGGATAACGAGAAATCACGCAAGCTGCAGGAGGCCGTGGATGCGTTGCAGGAGAAATTTGGTCGGGATGTGATTCGCAAGGGCGATTAATGATAACGTTTCACTTCGGTTCAGAAGATATAATCACCGCATGCCCGTAAAATCCTCATCCATTCAGTTATCTACCCGGGGCGACGCAGATATTCACGATATAACGGAAGAAGTCGCACGCCAGGTGGATCAAAGTGGGCTCAAAGATGGAACGGTTACCATCTTTTGTCCATCGTCCACGAGTGCATTGACAACCATCGAATTTGAGAACGGCGCACTGACTGATCTGCAACGACTCTTCAATGAGATCGTTCCACCAAATCGCGAGTACGCTCACAACGCGCGCTGGGGTGATGGCAACGGCCATAGTCACGTGCGCGCCGCGCTGCTCGGGCCGTCGTTGACGATCCCATTTGTGAATGGAGGCCTGACGCTGGGAACATGGCAACAGATCATTTATGTGGATTTCGACAACAGGCCGCGTAGAAGAGAACTCGTCCTGCAATTCATCGGTGAATAATTTGGTCTGCTATTATCATCCAGATAAATCTGCGGTTGGGCTTTGTAAATACTGTCAGCGCGGCGTCTGCGCGGATTGCGCTACGCTGGTGGATGATTCGCTTGCCTGCAAAGACCGCCATGAAACGCAAGTGCACGAAATGACAGTGCTGATGCAAAAGAACATTCTGCAATCCAGGCGCGTGGGGTCAGATTATGTTCGGAACACAATCTTCTATGGAATCGTTGGAATATTGTTCGCCGCCTTCGGTGCCTCCCAACTGAAATGGCTGGGAATGCAGGCGATGGTCTATTTGATGATCGGGCTGGCACTGCTCTGGGCGGCTCTGGCGAATTATTTAGAGAGCCGGAAATATAAATAACACCTCACACGCTCGTGCGGGGGC
>OELG01000529.1_pt1 | contig 25278 bp, 21 predicted proteins | sample 1503541 | NCBI WGS metagenome assembly OELG01 (sample SAMEA104379617, study PRJEB20068) | metagenome | biome: 1000743; feature: 77; material: 1998 | place: USA | collected 2012 | depth 25 m | reverse complement strand
ACTGGAACGTGCCAGGCAGTTGTATCACAATAAATTTGCAGTCCTGCATCTGGACCTGGGGCAATCGAACAAGATCGATTACCTGTTCGGGAGTGAATATAATAAACGTGTACTTCAGGATACAGCCGGCTTGCTCAAAACCACGCTGCGTCCCACGGATACGATTGCAAGGTTCCATGGCGGGGTCTTCCTCATTTTGATCGAAGACGTGAACAACCATGAGATGCCGATTCTGATCGCATCTCGAGTGCAGAGCAGGATCAGAAAGTACCTTGCAAAATCAGAAAATGAATTGCAGGTGCGGGCGAATGTAGGGGTGGTGTTGTGCGGCGAAGAATATCAATCGGTTGACGAAATATTGCAGGACGCGGAACAGGCGCTGGCGTTGGCGAAATCGGATCGCAGGAAAATGCTCCAGGTCCTGCGCTCGAAGCCCATCGAGGCCCCAAAGGACATGGGTGGCACGTATCCTCTGATGCGGTAGGCTTCAAAATTAAAGCTTTATCCACAATAGACGATTTGATCGTCCCATTCGGCAACAAATTTCGCCTCGAGCCGCGCGCCACTTTCGGACGTGAGGCTGAATCGGCCCTCGATCGGCATTCCCTCTCTGACGTTCTTGAACCAGACTGTGCCCGTCAATTGCTCGGGCTCGCCGAACTGTGGAATTAAGGACACATTCCCCGTCTGGTGCGCCCCATTTGGAAAAGAAAAAGTGATCGAACGATGGATATCTGGCGATTGCCAGATCGAGATATCCAGAATAGCCCCCTGGTGTATGGGAATCTTTAACGTAAACGCGGCTCCATCCCAGGGCGCGCAATCACGGTTGATCGTCGCCGGGAAGACTGGCTCAGGTCTCTGACGTTGCGTGTACAAGGTAAATAGAACGATACCCAGCACGGCGACCAGGCCAACCGTTACGATCCAATATCGAGTTTGTGATTTCACCATGTAGAAGGGACGATGGAGGATGCGCCATTGTTCCTCGGTGCCATGTTATTTAGCCTGCATGGTTGAGCAGCTTTGTAATGGTATCTGCCAGAATTCTCAAACCCACAGGCTTGCTCATGTACTCCGTCGCTCCGGCCTTGATGCAGCGTTCACGGTCGCCGGGCATGGCCAGGGCGGTGAGGGCAATGATCGGCGTGGACCTGAAGCGAGGATTCGTCCGCAGCCGCGTCATAGCTTCCAGTCCATTCATCACGGGCATCTGAATATCGATCAGGATAATATGCGGGTTGATGGACTCTGCCTTTTCGATCGCTTCGGCACCATCGTGTGCAATGACAATTTCATAACCGTGGCTCTCCAGGTAGTCGCCAATGGTGAGGATATTTGCCGCGTTGTCCTCAGCAATGAGGACAGTGGCTCGAGTTTTCGATTCTTTCAGGGCGCTGTCTTTTTCTGATAATCTTTGGTCCAAAGACTCAGCCTCTAGTTCAGGACCCTCGCTTGTACCTGCGGTTTCCAGTCCTAATGGCAGATAGACTGTAAAGCGGCTGCCTTTGCCAACTTCGCTTTCCACCTCCACACTTCCACCGTGCATATCGATCAGCTTTTGTACAAGGGTCAATCCCAGGCCTGTTCCGTCAAATTGGCGGTTGAGCGTGCTATCCAGCTGGACAAAGGGTTGGAAGAGCCGCTGCATGTCCTCCGGCGCGATGCCAATACCGGTATCAATGACCGAGAATTGGATTCGGTCCTGTTCCGGGTTGGCCTGCACTTGCAAGACGACTTGCCCCTTCTCGTGAGTGAATTTGACCGCATTGGAAAGCAGGTTAATGAGAATCTGCTTCAGGCGCCGCGGGTCGGCGGAGATACTCGTAATGGATGTTTCATTTTGATATGTCACCTTGATGGATTTCTTAACGGCCTGGTTGTTGATAAATGCCAGGCTGGAACGGCACAGGTCGTCCACCAGGATGAACTGCGGACGAAACTCGAATTTGCCTGCTTCGATTTTGGAAAGGTCCAGGATATCCGTGATCAGTTCAAGCAGGTGGCGTCCGCTGGCTTCAATGGTCTGCAAGGATTTTTCCTGATGTTCATTCAACGCGCCGCGCCGCTGTTCGAGGAGTGATTCTGATAGCCCTAAAATGCTGTTGAGCGGCGTGCGTAATTCATGGCTCATATTCGCCAGGAATTCGTCCTTGGCGCGGTTGGCGCTTTCGAGCTCGATATTGGTGCGGTTCAGTTCTGCCGTGCGTTCGGCGACGCGGCGTTCCAGTTCGGTGTTGGAGCGTTGCAGATTTTCGAATAACTGCGCACTATCGATGGCGATGGCCGCCTGGCCACCCAGTGTTTCCAGGAAATCGAGCCACTCCTGGTCAGGGTGGAGCTCGCTGCGGTGGAAGATTTCAAGCATGCCCTTCAACTCGCCTTTGGCAGTCAGCGGCACGGCATAATAAGATACAAATGCTTCTTCTTTCAACAGTTCCACCCGTACAAGATCAGTGTCAATTTGATTCAGGTTCACCGCGTGCACGGTCTGACGTTCCAGGGCGGCCCTGCCTGCGAGACCCTGACCGATCCGTAACCGGCTTTGCTGGATGGCGGAGGAGTAGAATCCCTGTCCGGCCGCATATTCGAGTGTTAACAAGGCCGGGTTGAACAACAGAATTGCCGCGGCGCTGATGCCCAGCTGCGAAAGAGCCCCGCTGAGGATCACAGCCAGGCTGATTTTCATATCGAACGTGCTGCTGATTGCCACGTCGATGGTGCGCAGCGCGCTCAATCTTCGAAGCTGCCGTTGGATCTTTTCTTCTGACTGTTTGCGCTCGGTGACATCTGTGATCGAGACGATCACCTTTGCCAGGCTGTCTTCATAGCCCGGGGCAACCGACCAGTGTATATTGACATAGATGACCTCGCCAGTACGCGTCTGATCTGTTCCCTCCCGTTCGAATTCGAACCGGCCTTCCGCAATTCGTATCAGTTCGGTTTCAAACTGCCTGGCGGATGGGTGAACTAATATATCCGTCAGGCTTCCGAGCAATTCAGCTTTGTCTTTGGCATGATACATCTTCAGCGCGGCGCCGTTCACATCCACAACCCTGACCTGATTTATACACTCCAGCACGAAATCTGGATGCTCCCGCAAATAAACCGGAATATTCACCACACCATTTTCCTTGAGTCCATTCAGACGCTGTTTTACCTCCGAGAAATCCTCGACCCATAACGAGACGGGCGAATCTTCAAAGAGGCTGCGGTATTGTTCCTCGCTGGCACGCAAAGCCGCTTCTGCCCGCTTCTGTTCGGTGACATTGGACATTGCCCCGATCAGGCGTATCGCCATGCCATTCGCGTCACGTTCGATATAACCATGATCGCTGATGTAAGCGTACGAACCGTTGCTCAGCTGGAAGCGATACTCATCCGACCACATCGAGTCACCGCGTTCGAGGGTCCCATTCAATCTTGAAATTATATGCTCGCGGTCCTGGGGATGGATATGATTGTCCCACCAGGTTGCGTCAGGGCCAATTTCCCCGGGAGCATATCCGAAAACGATTTGCGCATTTTCGGCCCAGATGAGCTGGTTGGTCTGCGCGTTCCATTCCCAAATGACATCGTTCGTGGCGCGCGTCGCGAGGCGGTAGCGCGTCTCGCTGGCCTGCAGCTTCGCCTCCACCTGCTTGCGTTCTGTGATATCGTGGTTCAGGGAAATGATCCCCAGGTTGTTACCCTGGCCATCCTTAATGACCGAGACAGACGAAATTGAATCGACCGGGGTACCGTCCTTGCGGTAAACACGTACTTCGCCGCGCCAACTGCCCCTCTCCCAGAGCTGGGCGGCCATCACTTCCCGGCTGGCAGAGACATATTCTGTTTTGATAATGTCCATGGCCGATTGACCGATGACTTCCTTCTCCGTAAACCCAAACATGGATTCCGCGGCCCGGTTCCAGCTCTTGATGATGCCTTTCACATCCGTGGAAACCACGGCATCGGATACATTCTCCAGTAAGGAAGCCTGATATTGAATCTGTTCTTCGGCTTGCACACGCTCAGTAACATCGTGGTAATTGACCACAATCCCGCCGACGGCCGACTCATGGAGCAGGTTTGTACCGACGGCTTCCACCCAGCGCCACGTTCCATTTTGGTGCAGAAGCCGGAAACGCTCCCGCGGATGCTGACCCGGATCCTCTAGAAGCAGCGAAAACTGTCTTTGCACGCGCTCCAGATCGTCGGGATGAACCAACTGGAACAAATTTTGGTTGATAAATGCTCCGGTCTGATAACCGAGGGTGGGTTTGGACGATGGGCTCTCGTACAGCAGCGAGCCATCGGCTGAGACGATTGAAACCTCATCGGAGCTGTTTTCAATCAGGCTTCGAAAACGCGCCTCGCTGTGACGCAGCGCGATATCGGCCCGGACCTTTTCCTCACCCAGACTCTTTTTGTCCAGGACGCTTCGAATGGCGGAGCCCAGCCGCCCCAGGCGGTCCTTCATCAGGTAGTCATCTGCACCCAGCTTCATCGCCTCCACAGCAATCTCCTCTCCGATGGTGCCGGAGATCAGGATGAAGGGAATATCCAACCCGCGTTCTTTTACGATCCGTAATGCCTGCAAGCCGTTGAAGCGCGGCATGGCGAAATCGGACAGGATCAGGTCTGGTGGTGAATCCAGAGCTGCTCTGAAATCTGCCTCTGTATCCACGCGGCGATACTCTATTTCTATCCCCTCCTGCTCCAGCTGAAAAAGGATCAGTTGAGCATCATCCGGAGAATCTTCAGCCATTAAGACATTAAGCGGAGCGTTCATAGGCAACTACCTGTGAGGCGGGACTTCGTTTAGTAACACCCAATAGCGTTTGACTTGCTTCACGGCCTCTGTGAATTGGTTGAAATCCACCGGCTTGCGCACGTAGCTGTTTACCCTGTTTTCGTAACTGGTGAGAATATCCCGCTCTTCATTGGAGGAGGTAAGCATCACTACGGGAATCAGGGACGTGCGTGGGTCGGCCCGTAATTGTTGCAATACCTCCAATCCGTTTACTTTGGGCAGCTTGATATCCAGTGTAATGACCAGCGGCGTATCAGAGACATCGCGCCCGGCGTAAGCGCCCCTGCCGAATAAATAATCCAGAGCCTGCGCACCGTCGCTTAAAGTAACAATCTCATTGGTAACTTGCTCCTCTTCAAATGCCATACGAATGAGCTCCTGGTCATCCGGGCTGTCTTCCACGAGCAGAATCTTTTTAGCCTTCATAAGTATCTCCAAGTGTGAAATGAAATGTAGCGCCTTTTTCCAATTCCGCTTCGGCCCAGATCTTCCCTCCATGTCGATGGATCACACGTTGCACGGTTGCGAGCCCAATGCCGGTGCCCGGAAATTCCGAAGTGGAATGCAGGCGTTGAAAAGCGCCGAAAAGTTTGTTGGCAAACGCCATATCAAACCCAACGCCATTGTCCTGCACAAAAAAACCTCCATCCCGAGCACCCAGGCGGATGTGTGCCTGCGGACGGGTGGAAGTGAACTTCCATGCATTCGTTAATAAGTTTTGTAATACGATGCGGATCAACCCCGCGTCGCCGTTCGCTTGAAGCTTCCCGTCCACCTCAAACAGAACCTGCCGTTCGGGCTCCTGTGCCCGCAATTCCCTGTCAACCTCGCGTGCCAATTCTGTGAGATTCACCACATCCTGTTTCATTTCGCGGCGGGAGATGCGCGAGAGCGACAATAGGTCATCGATCAACTGCCCCATCTGCGTAGCATTTTGCTGAATTCGGTTCAGGAAGTGCTGGCCCTGTTCTCCCAGGAAGTCCTTGTATTTGCCAGAAAGGGCCTGGCTAAACCCGTTAATGGCGCGCAGCGGTGCCCGTAAATCGTGTGAGACCGAATACGAGAATGCTTCCAGTTCCTGGTTGGTGGACTCCAGCGCGATTCGGCGTTGTTCCAGTAACTCATTCAACTTCTTGAGCTCCGTGATATCGCGGCCCTCTGCCAGAATATATTCGACGCCGCCGTCGTTTCCGACCATCGGAGTAAGGCTGAAATTGATCGTTAATACACGGCCAAAGACGAAGATCTTCTCATCATAATTGATCGTAGTTCCAGAACACGCTCTGGCGAAGGCCTCCTTTACCCGGGCCTGAACATTCGGATCAAACGTCCACCATGGGCCTTCCAAAAAGTTGGTATTCATCAACTCGTCCACCGGCAGGCCGGATGCCTGCAAAGCAATCTTATTGACGAACAAGAGCCTGCCATCCAGAGCGACTTTTGCGTTCAAGGTTACCATGGTATCGAGAACACTCTGCATATCTTTTCGGTGGTTCTCCAGTTCCAGGTTTAGCCGCCGAACTTCAGCTTCGGCACGTTTCCGTTCCGTAATATCATGTTGAATGGTCAACATACACACCTGCCCATTCAATACGATCTGTTCGAGAGACACAAGCACATCCAAAATTTGATTCGAGCGAGTGTGGACCTGGATCTCAACATCCCGCACAGAGCCGCGCTCCTGGGCGGCTTTCAGGATTGTCGCCCGTGCTTCATTTTCAACGAGCCCCAATGCCAGGGATGTATGACCGAGGAGCTCCTCCCGGGTGTAGCCTGTCATTTCTGCCATGGCCTCGTTGACGTCGATATAGCTACCGTCCGATGCACTGGCAATCGACATCGCTGCCGGGCTGGCTAGAAAGGCCTTGGAGAATTTCTCTTCGGACTCTTTCAGTTGTGCAGCATTCTGTTTCAAGTCATCATTCAATTTTTGGATATTCTCTTCGAAGAGTTTACGTTCGGTAATGTCTCGAGAGATGCCCATGATGCCGATAATCTGTCCATCCGCGTCGCGCAGAGGCACTTTGGTTGTGGATACCCAGGTCACGCGTCCATCCGGCCAAACCACGCGTTCTTCAAGATCGATAAGGTGATGGCCTGTTCTCATCAAGGCCTGCTCCTCATCGAAAGAGCGCTGCGCGTGAGGGAAAAAATCGAAGTCTGTTTTGCCAATCACTTCAGACGGGCCATCAACGCCCATCAGCCCTGCCTGGGAGCGGCTGTTTCTGATAAATCTGCTCTCAAGATCCTTAAAGTAAATCTGGTCAGGGATATTATCCAGCATGGCTTGCAGCAAAGTATTGGCCTCTGAGAGCGCTGCAGTACGCTCTGCGACACGTTGTTCCAATTCTGTGTTGAATTCCCGTAGTGCGTTGAGCAGATTGTTTTGTGTGATCGCAATCGCCACCTGGTTGGCAACTTCACGACCGAGGTTAATGTTCTCGTCGTCGAAGAAATCAGAGGTTTTGGAAGACATGCCGAATGTCCCGATCAGATTACCCTGTGAGAAAAGTGGCAAGATACACAGAGAACGTAGACCCTCCCGGATAAGGCTTTGGATCTGAGCTTGTGGGTCAGCCAATGTAGTCAGATCATTTATTAGCACAGGTTGATTCTGTGAAAGAGTCTGAATGACATCCTGAAACAGGACCAGTGGTATCCGCGCTCCCTTGGACATGGATGTTTCATTCGTTGCCCTCACATCAAACATAAGCGCTTCGTTTGTCACGGGATCGATTAGTGTTAGAGTAACACGCTGACAGTCAATCAAGTCATGGATGTGACTCAAGGCCGCGCTGACAATATTTTCAACAGAATCAGATGATAGGATGGCTGTGTCAATTTCGCGCAGGGCTTGAAGCCTCTGGTTTTGCCACTGGAGTTTATCCTCCGTGTGTTTGCGTTCGGTAATGTCTACGATGGTGGCCATTACCATCGGTCCTTCATAGGTTTCAAGGGGCGTCAGGCCAATCTCTACGGGAAACTCGCTGCCATCCTTGCGCAGCGCATAAAGATCACGTCCCATTCCCATAGACCGGGCCTGCGGCTGAGCGAAAAAGCCCGCGCGGTGACCTGCGTGATTCGCGCGAAAACGTTCAGGCACGAGACGATCAAGGCCCAGCCCGATCAGTTCTGTGCGGTCATATCCGAAGAATTTTTCTGCGCGCGAGTTGACCATGCCAACTCTGCCAATCTTATCCACCAGGAGGACCGCATTGGGGGCGGATTCAACGACCAGATGGAAACGTTCCTCCGACTGTTTGCGCTCGGTGATATCCCGATTCACAGCAACCACGCTTCTGATTCGTCTGTTCTCGTCTTCGAGCAGTGAAACGGAGGCGAGGATGTTGATCCGGGCTCCATCCTTGCGTTTGTGAATCACTTCACCTTTCCACACGCCTTTCTTCAGCAGCCGTTCGCGCGTCGACCCTTCAGGCTCTTCAACGTATTCGGTTTGCAGAATATCCTGGCTTAGTTTGCCAATCACTTCCTCAGACCGCCAGCCATACAGCATTTCTGCCGCACGGTTCCAATGGGTGATGCTGAAATTCGCGTCGGTGGCAATCACAGCATCCGAAACATTTCGGAGGAGATCAGCCTGATAGCGAATCTGCTGCTCGGCTTGTTCCCGCTCCGCAATCTCTGCCTGTAATTGAGAGGTGCGTTCGGCCACTCGCTGTTCAAGTGATTGATTGGCGATCTGCAGTTCATGAATTAAAGCAAACTTATCCAGTGAGACGGCGGTTTCTCTGGCCAATAGCGATAACAGGTCGAGGTCATCCTGTTCGAACAGCGGCTCATATCGCAAGGCGACAATTAACATTCCCCAGGCCTGAAGTGAGCCGAGGATGGGAATAATAAACAACGTCCGTGCCCCAAACTGGCTGGCCCATTGATTGGTGTCCGGCCCGGTCTCACGCGGCATGTGAGCCAGGCGCGCCTTTTTTTCCTGCCATGCCAGGCCGACTGCACCTGTCTCATTTTCCAGATTCTCGATTTGCAGCGGGATCTCACCCGGTGTCTCAATTATTAAACGTTTGTCATTAACATTCCAACTTGCGATCATCGCAGTTGCCCCGCCAACGGTTCGCAACGCGCCAGCGGCCAGTTCCTCGAAAACAGTGACACGGTCGAGCTCTGGCTGTTCCGAGGTATTTTGCAGGAATTGATAAAGTTCCCTGAATTGCCAATTCTGCCTCAGCCAGCGTGGCGGGGAAAACCCGAAGTAGTAGCTCAACCCGGAAAGGATGGCTAGTACCTGGAATAAGGGACCTGCCCAGGCGGATTGTTCGGAAGCAGGCAAGTTGGCGGTTGTGCGAATCAGAGCCAGCGCGAGCGATAAGAGAAAGATCAGGGCCAGCAAACCGGAACCGATGGAAGCCAGCTGCAATCGTTTGCCCAAAACCCCACGGAGCGTTCTCGCCCCTTGCACCAGGAGGATGGTCGTGTACCCCTCCAGGACGATAAAATAGATGATTGCCAGAATGGCAACCAGTATCGGTGCTGTCTGGATCATGGAAAATAACGCAATGATCAGTATGAGACCCACCAGTGCGGCCCGCTGAATCAAGGATGGTATGGGGCGAAAATATCGGACGAGACGTAGCAGCAGATAAGGCTGAGTAAGAAGCGCAACGAAAAATATCAGGGTCAGGATAGGTGCGAGGGCCGGGAAAAGTCTTTGCAGATCCTGCGCAATAATAGCCAGCGCCAGCGAGAGAAAGACCAGCGCGATATCAAGACGGGCCCGGTTCTGATATTTGGCCCAATTGAACAGGGTACTGCCGGCCACCAATAAAAATATGATTTGTGTCAGGAAGGTCAGAAGGCTTTCAACAGTCATTACGGCACCTGTCTTTCTCGACTTCCTCTTTCAACCTCATGGTTCCTTATGTTTCAATTGCAAAAGAACATCGAAGCAGCATTGGACGAAATGAGAAGAGTTAACAAGGGACGTCTATTCCTGGTCCACGCCCTCTCCAATTGATTTTGTAGTAACCAGAAAACAGATGAAAATTTGTGATCGCGACTGTCCGCCCATCTCTATGAACTCGCTGGCGGCGAATGCCTTCATTTCACAGTTTTCTCCTGGATGATCAGGTTCCGACGAAACTATATATTTTCCCCGACACCTGGCCCCATTGAGTTCGGGTTGAGCAATGATATGGATACTCCATGACAGCGGTAATTATAATACGGCTTTTCGCTGCTCCTTTGCCGGTTAACCATTGCACTGTTCTTGTAACCGTGTACGCCAGAAAGAGAAATGCTCGTTATCAGAGCGCCATATAGTCATCGCTTCATCGATAGGTGGAAATCTAAATCTGCGGGTCAATATCCAACTCTCGTTCGTAAAAAGAAAACAGCCTTGCGAGAGGCTGTTTTCATAACAATGTAATGTACTGGAGAGAGTGGGCCGGAGGCGCTTACTTTGAATGACGCGAGCGGGTCGATTTCTTGCGCGGTACCTTGACTCCTTCCTTTCGAGCCTTTGAAAGTCCAATAGCGATCGCCTGCTTTCGGCTGGTCACTTTTTTATTGGACGTTCCACTCTTCAATGTTCCTCTTTTGCGCTCGTGCATAGCTTTCTTCACTTCCTGGCCAGCTTTCTTACCATATTTGGGCATGTCAACTCCTTTCACTGTTCGCCTTTCAAAACGAACAAGGATCATACGTATTATTTCCCTCTAAAGTGATGGGTACCTTAACATCCAGTAAATGCCGCATGAGTGGTCTGCTCCTAAAGTCCACGTTATTGCTGCCATACCTTACAGGTCCATCATATTGGCATGGACTATCGGATCGCGTCGACCATTAATTTCGCGATCGCTTTTGCACCTTCTTCATTCTCAACATCTCCGAAGGCAACAACAAAAGCTACCTTATCCTTGATCTTCACCCATAATTGACGCGCATCGGCGCCGTTATTGAAGTAGGCTTCATCGCCAATGCCGCGGACATCCACATTCAGATAGAGGGGCTGGTTGTCATACTCGCTCAATGGCGTCAGGACCACATACCCAAAATGAGCCTCTCCGTCCGCGTCTTTTGCGGCCTCGTAGATACAGCCGCTGCTTCCGCCCGTCTCGTAATACTCGAAATGCTGCGGCGCCTTGGAAAGTTTCCGCCCTATTACGGCTTCGATATCTTCCGGTGGAATCGCTTCGCACAGATCGACACTGGTAAGGTCATTGCCGACGGTGATCGGCGCGATGGGTTTCGTCGGTTCGGAGGCCGTGGAGCCTGAACCGAAAAGACCGCAGGCCAGACTCAAAAGGATAAAAAGAGGGGCAATCAGGTAGGCGACAGAAATTTTTTTCATCTACTGTGTCTCCTTTGAGAGACAACCCGTCCAAACCGCCAAAGTTATTGTGTTGGCGGGTAGCTTTTATCGATAGCACCTCCATTTTGCGACCGGAAACTCGCAGTTTGAAACCTCTTTGCGACTGTGGAGCCGTAACTGCTGTTTTTGAGGGTCGTCATGACAGTGGACTTGCAAAATTGTAAAGAGGCTAACTAGCATGGAAAACTCGTACTCACCATCCTTTGGATCATCCACCCAGGTATTTCCATTCATAGAATATCAGCGAAGAGGATCTGGAGTGGAAAAACCCTCAGCCTTGATCGTTGAAGACGATCGGGATATTGGCGCCTTGTTTCGACACGTGCTGGACCTGGCTGGTTACCGGACCGAAATTGTTCTGCATGGGCAGGTTGCAGTGGAGCATCTTGCCAAAAGTACACCTGATATTGTTCTCCTGGACCTGAATTTGCCTGGTGTTTCAGGCGGGGAAATCCTTGTCAGGATGCGTTCGGATGAGCGGCTGAAGAACGTCCCGGTCGTCGTGATAACCGCACACGCGCACCTCATTGAGACCCTGACCGTAAAGCCTCAACTGGTCCTGATCAAACCGGTCAATATAGAGCAGATGACAAATCTGATCTCACGAATCTGCCCGGCCGAAAAATCGATGGAAAGCCTCCCCTGGGACGTGCTTACGGGTATGTACAATCGCTCATTCTTTATCGCGCGTCTCAAGTATGCGCTGGAGCGCACCAAACAACTGCATCAGAATCAGTTTGCGGTTCTTTATCTGGATTTGGGACAATCCGTCAAGGTTGATTATCTGTTCGGAGGAGACCACAACAAACGAGTCCTCAAAGATTCAGCAGCCTTGCTTAAGACAGCGCTACGGCCGACAGATACCATTGCAAGGCTTGGTGGAGATCTCTTCGCGATCCTGATCGAGGATGTCAATAATCACGAGACGCCCATCCAGATTGCGTCTCGCATACAGACCAAGATCAGGAAATACCTGGCAAAATTGGAAAACGAATTGCAGGTGCGGGCGAACGTGGGGATCATATTGTGCGGTGCGGAGTATGCCTCGGTCGACGACATCTTACATGCAGCGGAAAGAGCTCTGGACCTAGCTAAATCAGACCGAAAACAGATGCTGCAGATTTTGCGCTCGAAATCTTTTGAGACAGTAAAAGATATGGGGTCAATGTCTCCAATAAGATAGTGGCACATGGGGGAGAATCGACAGCGGAGACTTCGTGAGTCTCCGCTGCCGTTTTAATTCAAGTTCAGCGTGAATCTATCGATTGGCTCGTTCCCAGCGTTCAATCGCGTTTTGAAGACACATCAACCGCGTCGCGCTCGGTGTGAGCTGTTTCTCGTACTCGATCAGCCTCTCCACCGCTGACCGATCGCCGCCCACCTTGCGGAGCAGGTCGTCGAACAGAGATGCCTCCCTCAGCGCGCCGGTGAATAACTCCTCCGCGATGTGCGGCTCCCGGCGTAGTCTCCGTACCACGGATTCGATAAAGAGTGCGAAGTTGCTCTTCGGTCGAACTGTGAGAAGTTGCTCCGGTTCAGTATCTACAGGATCAACCAGATAGACTCCGCAGTTGGGACACTTCAACAGACCCTGATAGATATAGGCGCCGCAATTGCCGCATTCAGTTTCATCATCTTTCGGCAGGGGAATCATGCTAGTGGGCCTGAGAGGATTGGGCTGGTTGCGGTTCGAGTAATACCTTCAAGAAAACCGCTACGATCTGTGGGTCGAAATATTTTCCGGATTGTTCCTTGATATACGCGAGCGCCTTTTCCTCCGACCAGCCCTTTCGGTAGGGCCGGTCGCTGGTGATGGCATCCCAGACATCTGCAACAGCAAAAATCCGGGCGGCGAGCGGAATTGCTTCGCCCTTTAGCCCGCGTGGGTAACCCGTCCCATCCCATTTTTCATGATGGCAATAGGGGATATCCAGCGCGTGCTGCAGATAGCGAATGGACGAGAGCATTTCATACGCAAAATCCGTGTGCTTCCGCATCTTCTGCCACTCTTCCGCAGTTAATTCATCGGTTTTCAGCAGGATGTTGTCCGGTACGCCCATTTTGCCGATATCATGCAGGAGCGCTCCACGGCGGATATGCCTCAGCCGAGATTCGTCGATGTTCATTGCACGCGCCAGCCGCAGGGTCAGATCGGTGACGCGTTGGGTGTGACCCTCGGTCTCTTTGTCACGCAGGTCCATGGCATGTGACCAGCCTGTAATGGTCGCGTCATAGGCCATCGCAAGATCAATATTTGATCTTTGCAGGCTGTCGAACAACTGCGCGTTATCGATCGCGATGGCGGCCTGACCAGCCAACATTTGAAGCAGAATCAGCCATTCAGGTTCAGGTTCATGGGGCGAGCGGTGATACACTTCCAGCACACCTTTGATGTCACCTTTTGCAATCAGGGGCACGCCCGCATAACCAAAGAATCCTTCCTTTTCATACATCTTCGAAAAATCACGGTCCGACTGAGCCGATAGTCGCCCGGAGATGAGCACCACCTCGCGTTCCAGCGCGGCCCGCCCGGCAAAACTGGTGCCCAGTCTCACGTTCGCGCGTTCGATATCATCTGTTTGGAAACCGCGCCCGGCGGAGAACCTGAACTGCCGCAAAGCAGGGTCAAAAAGCAGGATGTCTGCCGCGTGTACACCAAGCAGTGATTCAACATGCTTGAGAAGCACACTCAGGGTTGTATACAGGTCCATGCTGGCGCTGATGGCAATGTCAATCGAGTGCACAGCCTCCAACTGCCGCAAGCGTCGTTGGGATTCATCAAACAAACGCGTGATTTCCATCTCCGCCTGCTTGCGTTTGACGATATCTTCCTCAAGAGCGCCATTGACTCTTTCCAGCTCCAGGATCTTGTCTTCCAGCTTGCGGACAAGGACTTCATTGTACATTTTGTAATAGTTCGATTCTTCATGCGGGGATTTCTGCGGCGCAGTTAATAGACCGGCCTCAAATTCCGCAATCACCTGCTCGAGTATGGCCACGAACTCATCCATTTCCACCGGCTTGACCACAAACCGCGCCGCGCCCAGGCTCATCGCCAGTTCCTGGTCTTTGGGGTCTGTATACGTGGCCGTATAAAACACGAATGGAATATTTCTTAATGCCGCATCTTTCATCCACTCCTGGCATAACGAAAAACCATCCATGATGGGCATCAGAATATCAGAGATGATCACATCGGGCGGTTCGGTTCTGGCCACGGACAGCGCCTCGGCACCGTTGGTGGCCTGTAACACATGATAGCCATGCGCGCCAAGCAGGGTTTTCATTAGATATCGGTTTTGTTGCTGATCGTCGACGATAAGGATTTTATTCATGAGAGGACTTCTGAAATATACTCAATACCCGCGTAAAAGGTAAAGTTTACAGGAATTGTGCTATTTCCATGTGAAAGGTATCTGGATTAATTGGCTTTTCAATATAGCTGGTACAGCCCGCTTCAAGAATACGCTCCCGGTCGCCGGTCAAGGCGTAAGAAGTGACCGCGATGATGGGTCGGCTGACGATCGCCGGATTCTTTCGTAACTCTTCGGCGACCGTGTAACCGTCCATACCAGGGAGTTGAATATCCAGAAGAATTAGATCGGGCAGGGTTTGCGCAGCTAACGCTATGCCGGTCTCTCCGCTCCGAGCCTGGATAATTTCGTGTCCGTTTTTTTGCAAAATAAAAGTCTCCAAATACAAATTTTGTTCATTATCTTCTATAATCAAAATTTTCGCCATCCAGGCTCCTTAAAGCGGAAGCGTAAATTTGAATGTGCTGCCAACGGCCCACTGAGTTTCGACGCTGATGTCTCCGCCCATGGCGGCGACGAGACGTTTGCAGATGGCCAGGCCCAACCCGGTGCCGTCGTGACCGCGGGCCAGTCCGGTATCAATTTGCTGGAACGGCTTGAAAAGCCTGTGCATATCTTCGGGCTTAATACCAATTCCGGTATCACGCACACGCGTCTCCAGCCAGCCGTCCCTGATCTGACATACAATGTTCACCTCTCCGCGCTCCGTAAATTTAATGGCGTTATTGACCAGGTTGATGAGCACCTGTTCCACGCGTCGCCTGTCATTATTAATCGTATCAACATTAACAGCAATATCAATTTTTAGTTGCAGATTTTTCTTTTGAGCCAGAGGTTGAACGATTCGCAGGACGCTCTCGACGGCCTGCCGTATTTCGAATGGCGCTTGGAGAATCTCCAACTGTCCAGCCTCGATCTTGGAAATATCCAGGATGTCGTTGATGAGTGCCAGTAGATGCCGCGCACTATCGCGGATCATGCTCAGTTGCCTGATTTGCTCATCATTTAGCGGACCCGCCAGTCCCTGCAGAATGACACCCGTAAACCCGATGATCGAGTTCAAGGGTGTGCGCAGTTCATGTGACATCGTTGCCAGGAAGGACGACTTGATTCTGTCCGATTCCTGGGCCTGTATCATGGCGGCAGCCAGCTCCTCTGTCCGGGCTGCGATGCGTTGCTCAAGCTCGAGGTTGAGCTTGCGTAACTCCTCTTCTGCGTACCTGCGCTGCGTGATGTCAATTCCCATTCCAATCAAATAAGGGACGTTTTCGATGTCGATGCGCCGCCCTGTAAAGTAATAGGGCGTCAGCTGCCCGTTTTTCGAGACGAAATTCGCTTCGCCGTCCGATTCGCCTTTTTCAAAGACCTCTCGGATTTTCTGCGCTGCGGCTTCCTTTGCCTGTTCCTCAAAAAAATCCAAAGGGCTCAAGTGGGCGATCTCTTCGGCAGAATAGCCGGAGACGGTTTCCAGGGTCTGGCTCCAGCGCAGGAATTTTCCGTTCTGATCGTAGAAATAGAAGATGCCCGGCAGGCTGTTGAGCATGGCATCTGAGAAGTCCCTTTCCTGCCGGACCGCCTCCTCGCTTTGTTTGCGCTCCGTGATATCCAGGCTTGTGCCAATGAAATGCTTCTCTCCGGCAATTTCGATGATCTCGCGAAATAACAATGCCGTCCCGACCCTGCCAGATCTTGTGCGGAATTGGCCCTCGAAGTTGCGCAGTGATCCCTGCTCGTACAGGATACGCATCATTTTCTCGCGTTCAGCCGGGTCCACCCATACACCCATTTCCTGCGCGGTTCGACCGATGACCTCCTCGCGTTGAAAACCCGACCGATCCAGAAAACTCCCATTTACCTCGACATAGCGTCCGTCAGACACACGGTTGATGCTCAGCGGAATCGGGCTGGCATAAAAGACTTTGGAGAATTTTTCTTCACTCTCGCGCAGCGCCTCCTGGGCCAGTTTACGCTCGGTAATGTCGTGCGTGATGCCGAGAATCTGTTTTACTCGCCCTGCCTCATCGCGTGTAAACGGCACGTCCCGGCTATGCAGCCAGCGCCATGCCCCGGCCTTCGTGCGGATTCGATATTCGATCTCCCGAATATTGTCTGTTGCCGCGTGCTCCCAGCTTTTATGGTGCTCGGAAACACGGGCCACGTCATCAGGGTGAAAGATGCGGATAAGCAGTTGGTCACCCATCGCCTGCGTTTCCTCTTCGGTATATCCAAACGTGAGCAGCCAGTAACGGTTGATATACACATTGCGGCGCTCTTCCAGGTCATAAATATAGACAGTTCCCGGTTCGGTATCCAGGATCTTCTGAAGTAAATACTGGCGCTCCTTGAGCAGCGCCTCCGTTCTTTTGCGGTCTGTGATTTCAGTGAAAAGAATGAGGAGACTCTCCGGTGACGGATAGACGCGATTCTCGAACCAGAGATCCCAGGGTGCATAGTATTCTTCGAAGACAAGCGAAATCTGTTCCCTCATTGCCTTTTCATAGGCAAGCTGGAATGGCTGGCCCACCCCATCCGGAAATTCCGTCCAGATATGTTTGCCGATCAAATCGGCGGGCTTTTGCCTCTGGAGCATGGCCGCTGCCTTTTGATTTACATAGACGTAATACCAGTCTCTGTCCAGCACAACGACTCCATCGTTCATGTGCTCGATGATTCCGACGAATTGTTCCGGCTTCAAAGGCTGCACGTTTTTCACTCGGGCAGGCCTGGGCTCGCGATGTTTGACTTTCTCGAACGTAGATTTGCCCCCGTTGTTTGACTTTTTGATTGTAGCTCTCATACCTGTACTCTTCAAATGGGAAGTGGAGATCATCCGCCAACGAATAAAAGCAGTATAGCACAGCCTCTCTGACGAACTGGGCTACAATGTTACCATCCTTTCCCGCACCTTTTTATGCTCTTTATCTCAACATTTGTTCAACAAAGTGCAGCAGTCTACGCTCCTCACGGAAACCAAAAGCGAAGACTTATCGGCCTCCGCTCATTGCTTTTTCAATTCCGCGCGTATCTCCCGTCTCTCGATGCAGCCGTGAGCGGAATTGTCTCTCTTATCTTGTTTACCTTTCATTTCTTTGCAGCCCACCGGCCGTAAAGAATTCTGCACGCAATGACGGGTCGTCGGCATAGTAGCCGCGCCAGACAGTCGTGCGCGTCATGGGCGCTGTTTCCCGCACTCCTCGCATCTGCATGCAGAGATGATGCGCTTCAAGAAAAACGGCTACGCCGTGCGGGTGCAGCATGGTTTCCAAAGTATCAGCGATTTGCTGGCCGATCCTCTCCTGTACCGAAAAACGCTTCGAAAAAAGCCGCACCAGGCGGGTTAACTTGGAGATCCCGATGATGTTTTCGTGGGCGATATAGCCTACATATGCCTGACCGTAAAAGGGAAAAGCATGGTGCTCACAGAGCGCAAAAAAGGGAACCGGCCCCTCGATCACCTGGCTGATGCGACAATCGGGTTCACCACGACATTCGGTGTCAAACACTCTCAGCAGCTTTGGGTCACCGTCATAGCCTTCTGTTGCATCAAAAAGCGCCTTGATGAATCGCTGAGGGGTATCTTTCGTGGCAGCACTATTCAGGTCCATTCCAAATGCAGAAAAAATTTCTGCGGCGTAACCTTCGAATTTGAGAAGCTGCTCATCGGAAATCTTGCGCATCTGCAGTTCCATCGCCGTGCGATACTCGATATCATCCTGGTCGTCATGTAAGTTCATAGGATCTCCTGATTTCTTTATTGTGATTTAATAAAGACCATCGGGGAATGGAGTCCCTTACTCCGAGATTCCGTCGTTGCTTTCGTATCTACGCGGTCAACCAAAACGGTTCCGAAATTGGGAAACTTCTCAGGACGCGACGCATTGAATGTACCCGCCTCAATTGCCAAATGCAGCTTCATCATTCCCAGATGGAGGAACGAGGCCGCGAGACAGAAATCTACCCCATCTTACTGTTCCAACGCTTCTGCGACTGTGCACGCCAACGCAAGGAAATCCTCAAGAACCTCTGGACGGGTTTCGAATCCAACCGCGCTGAGGGTCAACGTGCCTTTATCCAAACGAAGCAGTTTGAATCTTGATGACAGGATTGCGGATTGCACGGATGAGTTTAGGTTTGCCAGAGTGGATTGAGAAATCGTACCCATGAAGCGGTATTTTGTGCGGAATTCCTCGCTTCCAAATGTAATCTCGTGACCGAAGATCATCCAATCCAGCGAACTTCGTGGGGCAATTGCCAGTTGAACATCAGGGGAAATCTGTACCGGTGTCGTGACCTGTGTGTCCCAGGCCCGTCGAGATGAGTGGTAAATCATGAGCGTAATAGGATGGTTGCGATACATCCCGGATATTTTTGGGCGAGCGGTACCGGGAATAAGCTCGTAGGTCAGCCCATTCGCCCGTGCGAATTCCTCCCAGGTCTGATGGACAATCGTGGTGAGCCTTTTCGCATTTCTCAGTATGAAATACACACCCATGACAAAGACTGTCAGGATTAACAGAATGAATAAAAGAAATCCCAATATGCTAGCCCAGGCAAAAATGGAATTTGACACTCTTACCTCTCGGTCTACTGCGTTAACCAGATGAGCCGCAGTTGGGCCATTTTATCTGTCCCTGGCACTTTCGCGAACGCACCACAATTGATTGCCACATTCAGTTTCACGATCATTCGGAGGAGGAGTACGAGTTGGCTTGAGCGTGTGGCTCGATCCGTTTTATATAGATCATCAAATCATCACTGACCGCATAAAAATCCTTAATGGTCGCCTCATTTTCATACCCCATTCCAATATAGAATTTGCGGGTGGCCTCATAATGCGGTGTTCCGGATGTTTCAGCGATGAGCATCCGCCCGCCCTTTTGGCGCACAGCCTCCTCACTGGCCGTCAAGAGGGCGCGTCCCACGCCATTGCAGCGGACGGCTGGCTCAACTGCAATCCAGTACAGGTCAAATGTCCCGTAGGTCAGATCGCGCGGCCCATAACAGGCAAAGCCAAGGACCCGATCCCCATCCCGATAGACAATGAAGTTATACCCACATTCGTTCGGTCCCGAAGTTAAATATTCCTCCCAGAGTTCGCTCACGCACTTAATCTCCTCCTGGCTGAATACACCTGCTCTGGCTGTGATGCTCTTTATCTGCGAGCCGTCTGTTTCTGTGGCTGGGGCAATCATAATTTCCGTCCTGTTTACTGTGATATGTGGAGCAGCCATATTTTCCTCATATTTCATGTTTTCGACAAGTCCTCATCAGCACGTGATGCTTTGCGTGTACGCGCTGCCATCGCCACATTCAGTTTCGTCAGCCATAGGACAATGCTCCCGCTAAACGTGGATATTGGCAACAGTATAGCAACACTTCTTTCAGAGTACAATATTGTTTGGCCCTCACCCGTCCTCCCCCAAATGCGACGAACTGCAGTCGCATTTGGGGGCACTCTTCAAGTATGCTCCACAAAGGTGCCTACAGGGCGGAAGGGGTCTATCTCACTTAGGAGCCTGCCCATGCCCATCACCCTTGACGGTTCATCCCTCACGATCGAAAAACTCGTGGCGATTGCACGAGATAACGAAAAAGTAGAACTTGCCCCCGAAGCCATGGAGCGTATCCAAGTCTGCCGCGCCATGCTGGAGGAGAAGCTTGCCAATAAAGAAGTCATGTATGGCACGAACACCGGTATCGGCGAGTTTTCAGAGACGATGCTCAACGATCAGCAGGTGAAAGAATTTCAGAAATATCTTATCTATAATCACGCGGCGGGCATTGGCGACCCCGCGCCAATCGAACACGTCCGTGCGGCGCTGGCCGGGCGGGTCAACGTCCATGCGCATGGGAATTCCGGTTGTAGACCTGAGATCACCTTAACACTGGTGGAGATGCTGAACAAAGGCGTCACACCAGTTGTTTGTCAGAAGGGGTCGGTGGGCGCGAGCGGGGATCTCGCTCCGATGGCGCAAGCTGCGTTGCTCCTTTTGGGCGAAGGTGAAGCTTTCTTTGACGGCGAACGACTCGCGGGTCACGAAGCGATGCGGCGGGCCGGGATTCCGGTTCCGGGCTTGCAGGCACGCGACGGTCTGGCCGCGATCAACGGATCCAATTTGCTGACCGCCATGTCCGCGCTTCACATCTACGAGATGGAACGTTTCCTCAAGCAGGCCGAGATCGCGGCGGCTATGACCATCGAAGCGTTGCTCGGAAACCTTCGGCCGTATAACACCAAACTGCATGAACTGCGCGGCTTCAACGGCGCGGTCACGTCGGCAAAAAATATTATGAAGGTGCTTGAAGGCTCCGATCTCACCACGGGCAAGATGAAGACCAAAGTGCAGGATGCCTATTCGATGCGTTCGACGCCGCAGGTGATCGGCGCGGCGCGGGATGCGGTGGCGTATGCCAGGTCACAGGTTGAGATTGAACTCAACGGCGTGGGCGATAACCCAATCTTTGTGCCGGAGATGAAGTTGACGCTCACGGGCGCGAACTTTCAGGGGACTCCGGTTTCGCTGCCGATGGACATGGCGGGTGTGGCCATTACAATGATTTGTGTATTATCGGAACGACGTTTGAATCGTTTGACCAACCCGGCACTTTCTCAGGGTCTGCCTGATTTCCTGGCCCATGAGCCCGGTTTCTACTCCGGGATGATGCTCAGCCAATACACGGCGGATCATTTGATCGTCGAACAACGGATTTTATCTGCACCCGCCTCGATTCAATCCATCCCCGCCGCCGCGGATCAGGAAGATTTTGTTTCGATGGGACTCAACACTGCCCTCAAGAACGGACAGATTTTGGACAATGCTTATGGTGTTTTGGGAATTGAATTCATGGCCGCCGCGCAAGCGCTCGATTTCCGTGAGTTCACGCCCGGCAAAGGCTCGCAGTGCGCGCGTGAAGTCATTCGCAAATACGTGGAACATCTGCAAGTGGATCGACCACTGTACAACGATCATAACGCCATGAAGAAGCTGGTGCAATCTGGTGAGATTTTGGATGAGGTCGAGAAGGTGGTAGGAAATTTAGAATAGAAAAGCAAGACACTTGAACTTCAGGTTGTTAGTGTGATAAACTCATCGAAATATATTACAGAAGGTGCTTTAAGGTCAGGACACTTCTACAGCAGCTGCTTGCGAAACGTTCGAGAGTAATTTTTGAACTTGTTTCGGCAATAACTGGCAAACCGTCGTATTTTTTCTGAAAACGCATATATTATGAAGCTCTCTACACTCCGTTACAGTGCCTCAAAAGGTTGGGAAGCTCCTTTTCCTGCTTTGGATTCACCATACACGCTGGTCCTTGTGTTCGGGTCGCCAAATTTTTTGGGTGAACCAGATCGAGTTCAAGAACTTACCCAGGCATACCCTTCTTCACATATTATAGGCTGCTCCACAGCCGGGGAAATTCTGGGCACAGAAATTACCGATGATAGTCTCGTTGTGGCAATTACGCACTTTGACGCCACTACCCTCGCTTCCATTGCAGTGCCGATTCGGGAAGCTGGTGATTCTTTTCAGGTTGGGGTTGATATTGCCAGAAATCTTTCTGCCCCACATTTGAAAGGGGTACTGGTTTTGTCTGAAGGCGTAATCATCAATGGCACCCAGTTGATCGCAGGACTGAATTCTGTGTTACCTCCTTCGGTTGTCGTCACCGGCGGTCTGGCCGGCGATGGCCCCCGATTTGAACGTACCTGGATCATCAAGGATGGGATGCCGCAGTCAGGCTTTGTGTCGGCAGTTGGACTGTATGGAGACAACGTCCGCATTGGACATGGTTCGCAGGGCGGCTGGGACACTTTCGGAATAGAATATCGGATCACGAAATCCAAAGACAATATTCTTTATGAGATTGACAACCAGCCTGCTTTGCAACTATATAAGGCATATCTGAAAGATCGAGCGAAGGAGCTCCCCGCTTCGGCGCTCTTGTTCCCGCTCGCGTTACGCTCCCAGGCAGACGATGAAAAACAAATCGTGCGCACTGTATTGGGAATTGACGAATCCAAGCAATCCATGACTTTTGCTGGAGACATGCCCGAAGGTTATCTGGCGCAGTTTATGAGCGCCAATTTTGATCGCTTGGTCCAGGGCGCGGCAGAAGCGGCGGTGATGACCCACGTCAACACTTACCAGACTGCCACGTTGATCGTTGCGATCAGTTGTGTTGGCCGGCGGCTGGTGCTGAAGGAACGCACAAAGGAGGAATTGGATGTGGTGTTCAATGTATTGCCCCGTTTTGTAAAGCAAGTTGGCTTCTATTCTTATGGCGAAATTTCGCCTTACGGGACCGGAGTTTGCGAATTGCACAACCAAACCATGACTTTAACAACGATTAGTGAACCCGGATTCGATAAATAACCGCTCTGTAAATAATTGCAACCGATGACCCCACTTACCTCCGATTCGATAACGCGGGTCGAAGTGATTCATCCACTATATAACGATCACAACGCGATGAAGCAGTTAGTGAAGTCCGGGGAGATATTGAGCGAAGTGGAGGCGACAGTAGGGAAGTTGGGATGAGAATGAACAAGACCGGCGAATATCGGTCTTGTTTTTTGCAATTATCTGTTTTGAACAAAGATTCGTCTCTGGCAGGTTGTTTAAATTGCTCCCAAAAAGGACAGCGTAAAGAGCAGGCATAGCATGCCCAAATACAGAACCAGATAAATAGCCACGGCTGAAATGGTGCGCACCTTAGTTGGCGTACCGGCGAGTAGTAATATCAACGATCCACTGAAGCCGATCTGGGTGATAAGAGTGAAAAAATCGCGAGTGACAAGCGCGCCTACGCCAAATATGACCAGTCCCAGGGCTGCCCACCAGACTGTATACTTCTGCCATTGTTTTTTAATTTGCCAGAGATTTACCCCGATGATCACGTTGACAATCGGTGCTACGAAATCGCCGCCAGTCAAATTTGGTCCGCCGCCGGAGCTCAATATAATGATCAAAAAAAATGCTCCGACCAAAGCATTCACAAATACCATACCTGCTCCAATTCGGAGCGGAGTTCTTAATCCCTCCACTTTTTGTACTTCGGCTGCCACATCCTCAAGCAATGTTTTATATCTGACCTCCTGGACAACATAAGGATCGACCTTTCTTGCCTGGTCAAGTTCATGTTGAACCTGGGCTTTGAGCCCCAATTTTCTGTAGGTCTCCGCCTTATCGAGGTAGGATTGTGCCTGGGCTTGAGTGTTCATAATTTGTTCATTCATGTCTGTTTCTCCTGCAGCATTCTAGGATCTGGTCAAGTCGATGGGAACGAATTATTTTTGCCCGGGCATGAGTTTGGCCATATTTTTGGCTCGAGGCCACCATGGTCTCCTGTCAAAAATTAAATGCAGGATGTCGGCACTCAGATGGACATTCAGGTTTCCGGTGGTTCCACCACTACGATATTGGAGTCCCCGGATGTCGCCGAGTGAAATACTGTGCACTTCGCCTGTCGGCGTTTTACCTTTTACCTCCTTCAGGATCAAACGCCGGTCTGTTAGACCGATGAAGAAGCCGGATTGGTCCTGCCTGGTCAGGGCCGCGCCAAGGGCCCCAAACAAAAAATATGCCGCGGATATGGATCCCTCTGTGGTTCCCCAAGTGTATTCACGAAGCGTTTCGTTTGCTGCCAGGTGATTTGAGATCGATTCTCGAACTTCGGTTTCAACCTTTGATTCCCGAGACATTTTGTCCTCTCTTATATTTCCGATTTTGACCGAATGGTTGTTGGTTTTATTATAGGGATTTTGGAATAAAATACAACCACCAATTTGACCGAAGCTCATCATTTTGACATGGGCTCCATTATATTGATCTACTACTTTCCCACAACAACGGAATGGAGACAACATGATCCTCACCGAAGTCAGATTTTTCTCAAATACGCTTACGTTGGGCACTACGATGAATGTCATCCTGCCGCAACGCACTTTGGCGGATATGCAGAAAAAACCGCCAAAGAAATTCCGTACCCTTTATCTCCTGCACGGCCACTCTGACGACCATACCGCCTGGCAGCGCTGGACTTCCATCGAGCGCTACGTGGAAGGCTTGAATCTGGCGGTCGTGATGCCTGCTGTCCATTTGAGTTTTTATAACGATATGGCTCACGGAGGTAAATACTGGCAATTTATCAGCGAAGAGGTGCCAGTCGTCGCACGCGAAATCTTCCCATTATCTGCGGAACGAAAAGAGAATTACGTCGCGGGCTTATCCATGGGTGGGTACGGCGCATTCAAAATGGCGTTGACTCATCCGGAGCGATATGTTGCCGCGGCGAGTCTTTCTGGCGCCCTGGATATCGGCTCCGTTGTCAATCCGCGTAGTGACCGGAATAACGTAATCTGGCTTGAGGAGATGCGCACCGTCTTCGGCGACTTAAGCAAAGTGCCTGGCAGTAAACATGATCTGATGACTCTGGCGAAAAAAGTAGCCAGAGGATCTGTCAAACCAAGGCTTTATCAATGCTGTGGAACGGAAGATATGCTCCATACTGATAACATTCGTTTTCGTGATGGAGTTCGCAATCTTCCGCTTGATCTCACGTATGAAGAGGGGCCGGGCGAACACAATTGGGCCTACTGGGACAAGATGATCCAGAACGTACTGGCATGGATGTTTCCCAGGGGAAGGAAATCTTAGCGAGTATATAGAGATAATCCTTCAGAGGGGTGATGACGAAATACAGATGTGCTATAAGGGTGGCGAGACCAATCCGAGAGGAGAAACGGGCATGAGAAAAATTCTCATCGCAGGCTGTTCTTTTGTTTTTGTTATTCTGAGCTGTTCTCCGGCTGCTCCAACAACAGT
>OELG01000098.1_pt2 | contig 25698 bp, 18 predicted proteins | sample 1503541 | NCBI WGS metagenome assembly OELG01 (sample SAMEA104379617, study PRJEB20068) | metagenome | biome: 1000743; feature: 77; material: 1998 | place: USA | collected 2012 | depth 25 m | reverse complement strand
GTTCTTCGGGATTCAGATTCAGACAACTCTTCCCTCTTTAGACTCAACCCTAACTGCGCTTCAAACGCGTGGATGAAGGCCTGCGCGGCCTCCTCCCAACTTACCGCGCGGCCCAGAGCGGATTCAACCGTCGTCGCCCGATCCAATAAGCGTTGCGACGCATTTTCACGCGCTGATTCATCTTCGAACCTTAAGGCCTGGCAGATGCGCGCGAGGTCTCCCGTGAGCGGCAGTGACCCGTGTTGCAGCACACCATCCTTCTTCCGTGCCTGGGCAGAACCAATTAGTTTTTTTCCGTCGACCGTGATTTCATACGAGGAGGGCACTTCGAAACAGACCGGGTTTGAAAGCGGCATACTTCCGGTCGCATTCAAATGTTCTTTCATTTCGACCGGAATGTCCAGCCGTTGCACGGCCAATAACAATGCCTTTGCGAGGCGGTTATAACTTTCGAGAATGCTGCCCGTCAGGCGCGGCTCATCCGCTGGTGCGATGACCGAGTAGGTCAATTCATCGGTGTGGAGGATGGCACGTCCGCCCGTGAGGCGGCGGACAACTTCCCAGCCATATTGTTGGAGGCGGGACATGTCAACGTCTGCAAAGGGTTGGGCATGACCGAGCGAAAGACAGGGTGGATCCCAGGCGTAGAGGCGCAGGGTTGAAATTGATTCTCCACGCCCGATATGTTCAAGGATGGATTCGTCCAGGGCCATGTTCCACGCGCCGCGGGCGGGAGGCGTGATGAGGAGTCGCCAGGAGTTCATGCAAGTATTGTACTTGCATGTTACAAAACGAAAGCTGGCAGTTTTTGGCAGTGTTTTATTCGGTTTTGGGTTTATCATGATATGGGAATGATTCCGGCACCAATGACATCGGTTTCAATATGCAAGAGGCGTATAGTGGAAATGGCGATTATCTGTTTGGTTTAATAGGTGCTGGAACGGACATACAGAAACTGGAGAATTCATGAAAAAGACCGATAAAATTTTGATTGGAATTGTCGCCGGAATCTTTTTGTTAGTGGCGGTTGCTTTTGCGGTAGCCTTGGGTAAACCGAAGCCAACCTACCAGACAGAGGATAGGCCTGAGGCGGTGGCGTTTAATTATCTGTTCGCCTTGCAACAGAAGGATTATGAGCGGGCGTATGGTTACCTCTCGCCTTCGATCCTGGGCTATCCCAAGGATGCTGAGGCGTTTGGAGATGACATTCGGGATTATTCATGGGCGTTCCGTAGGGGGAGCGATTCTTCGACAACGTTCACAGTCGAATCTGCCGACATCTCAGGGAAGCGCGCAGATGTAAAAATACAGGAAACCCGATTTTCTGAAGGCGATCTACTCAGCAGCGGTCAATACACCAGTGTTTTTAACATGACACTCCGCCCGAATGGAAACGGGCAATGGAAGATTGTAGATAGTGATAGTTACTGGCTCTATTGTTGGGGTGATAGCAAAGGCTGCAAATAATTCTCAAACTTCTCAGATAATGATCATGTGACTAAGGAGGCCAAAATGAATACTGCTCGTCGTTGGTATATTTATCTGGTGTGCGCCGTTAGTTTGCAGGCGGTGGCATGGGCTGTGATTGCCCTTTTGCGGAACCTGCTCGCTGGCGGGCATGGTGAAATAACTGCGATTGCGTTCCAGATCGCAACCATTATTATTGCCCTGCCACTTTTCCTGGCACATTGGCTTTGGGCGCAGCGCCTGGCGGACCGTGATATCAATGAACGGGAGGCGAGTCTGCGCGGTACGTATCACTATGCCATGATGGCTGGTTTTCTGGGACCCGTGATCGCCAATGCCTTTAGCCTGATTGCCTACGTATTATGGGTTGCTACCGGCAGACCGGGAGTGGATGTTGCATATAGTTCTGGAACTTCCACGTCTGAAGATATTTTTTATAACCTGATTGTGATCATTATGTGCACCTTGTTGTGGTTCTATCAAAAGTGGGTTGTGGCTGAGGATGTGAAGGCTTCACCTGAAAGCGAAGGCTTTGCCACCATGCGCCGCCTATATTTATTTGTGTTCAGCGCCTGGGGTATGACCATGACTACGATGGCGGTCATCCACATACTCCGCTGGATCATGTTCCAGTTTGGGAATAGCGTAACTACCTATGGCACCTTTGGCGGGGGAATCGGATACTTAACTGACGAAGCAACGCGTTTGATCGTGGGTGTGCCGCTGTGGTTAATCTTCTGGCGGCAGGCACAAAGCCTGTTTATTGGACCGAACGAGTCGGAACACGAATCGGCTTTGCGAAAGTTTTATCTCTACACCACTGTGGTGGTGGCGGTGCTCGCTGCGGTGACAAATGCAACCGAGATTCTGGCTGGTTTATTTCGTCGTATTCTAAGTCTGGCGCCAGAAGGAGATATTCGCACGCCACTTCCCATCATCATTGGGATGGGCTTGCTTTGGTTGTTCCATGCTTTTATTTTGAAGGACGATGCTGCGCATTCTGCAGAGTCGGTGAAGCAGGGCGGAGTCCGCAGGTTGTATTTATATCTGGTTGCCTGGGTTGGGCTGGCGGCCTTTCTCACAGGTTTAAGCGGTGATCTTAGTGTGTTGATCCGTTCGTTCTCACAGGGTTTTGGCTCAGCACAGAAGGAGGCGCTTGCCTGGTTTACCGCTGCGCTGATTGCGGGGTTGCCCGTTTGGTTGATACCGTGGCGGCAGGTGCAAAACGAAGCTGAGGCGTTAACGCCTGAAGGTATTGAGGCTCGCCGGACTTCTGCTCGAAAAGCGTATCTGTATTCCTATCTCTTCATTGCCACTATGACGGTGCTTTCAAGCGGGGTGTATATCCTCTATCGCTTATTGTCGCTGATGTTGGGAGCGCGTGGGGAAGGAAATTTAGCCAGCGGTATCGCGCAGGCAATTGCCTATGCAATCGTGAGTGTGGGCGTGTGGCTGTATCATGGTTCGGCGTTGCGCGGCGATGTCAATTCCAGCCGGAATGAATTGGCATTGCGGCTGAAGGATGTCCGTGTGGCAATTGTGGATGTGGGTGAGGCGGGCTTTGGTCAAGCCTTGTTGAGCAAGTTACAACAGGAGCAACCGAGCCTGAACTTTGACCTGGTTTCATTGCCGACAAAGGATGCTGAGTCAAGGCAGGCGATTGTGGCGCAACTCGGTGGGGCGGGCGTGATCGTGGGTCCCTGGGCGGTTGCCGTGGATGGCGGCGTGGTTGATTCTGATATCGTCAGGGCAGTGGTGAAAAGTGTAGCGCGGAAGATATTGATCCCGATGCGTGTGGGTGGCTGGGATTGGGCCGGGGTTGATCATTGGAATATAGAGGCTCTCGTTCAACAAACAGTACACGCTGTTCGTCAATGGGCAGGCGGCGAGGAGATCAAAGCAGTTCGCCCAGCGGCTGCTGGTAGCGTCGTTGGAATGGTAATTGGGATTGTGATCCTGCTGATCCTAGTGGGACTCTTTGTAATGTTAAGTTTCGGAATGTGATCAAAGCACAAATTCCTGCGAGTTATTCGCAGGAATTTGTCTGTCTAAAGTTTGACATGTAAAAAACGCGAAGGTTTAACCCGTGAATGTTTCAAACTCCTGAACAGCCTTTTCTTCCATCTCAGCTGAAATTGATTCCAGCGGCGGTTTAACAGACCATCTTGGAAACCTATGTAATCGATGGAGTAACGCTTTCAAGGTTGGCGGTAAGGGCGGATAATTCTCGAGGATGTGTCTTTGTTCGTCCACACGTTTTTGGGCCTCGGCAATATCCTGCCCGGTGCGCATCCCATCCCAGACTTTGCGCAAATCAGGGGAGATCAAATTGGCGGGTGCAGTGATGCAGCCGGCGGCTTTGTTTTCCATGGCCATTTGCAGATAAGTATCTGTTCCGGTGAGCACAACCAGGTCGTGCCCAAACTTTTCGCCGAGGATCCGCGCGAGATTGGCGTCATGCGATGAATCTTTAATGCCTGCAAATTGCGTTGGGAAGGCATCCTTCAGGCGCGCGAGCAGTTCAACGGAGAAACCGATTCCCGCAACGTTGGGGAAGTGATAGCCGAGAATATATTTATCAGCAGGTACAGCTTTCTCAATTAACTCGCTGAACCAGGCAAAGAGGCCGTTATCCGTTGCCTTGCGGAAGTAATACGGCGGGACGACCAGCGCCGCGTCGAAGCCGAGATCAAAGGCCAGTCTGGTCAGGTCTATGGTTTCGGAAAGACTGGGTGTGCCTGTGCCTGCGATCAAACGGAAGTCTGGATTCTGATCGCGGTACTCCCGGGCCACGCGCATTAGTGCTTCGCGTTCAGAAGGCGAGAAGGAAGGTCCTTCGCCCGTGGTGCCGAACAACACCGCGCCGTGACAGCCGCGGGCAGCGAGGAAGTTCAGTAACTCAAGCACAGATTCAAGGTCCAGGTTTGAGGCGCTATCCAGTGGGGTGACGGCCGCGGCATAGACTCCGGCGAGTGGATGTGTCGAGTGCATTTTTTCTCCTTCTCCTTTCGGCGCTTTTCTTTTGTGCGAAGATTTCACGGTCTGCTTTTCGAGCAGGGTGCGTTTTGAAGCGCGCTCTTTGAAAATCTGTTTTGAGCTGGTCTGCAAATGATTCGGACATGCTAACCGACTATTTCCATAGGCCCGGTGGCAGCGTCTTCACCCATCCGCATACTTTCGAATAGACAATGGCTTGCGCGATGATGTTTAATGTGTGACTTCAATGATTTTGTAGGGAAAGATATTAATGATCCTGGTCGATCCGCTGGTCGTTTCAGATGGAGAGAGGTTACGGCGTTGAAAGTGGGTGTGCCCATGGAAGTGGTAGCGGGGTTTTGCCACGCGGATGAGCCAGTTGATGGCTTTGAGTCCCTGGTGCGAGAGAGTATCCTCATCGTGAATTCCAAAAGGAGGGGAATGCGTGATGAGGATATCGAGGGCACGACCATAATTCACTTTGTTCAGCATGAGGCGCGGGTAAAGTTGAAACGCCCGCAGATAGGCGTCTACCTGAGTATATTGATTGGTCCCGTTCGGGCGATATTGGACGGATCCGCCCAGGCCGGCGATCAGAAATTTTTTGTGGCGGACCAGTTTCAGGTCCAGGTTTGAGCCGCCCTGTGCATAGGTCTTTGAATCCTGAGGATTGTACCTGGGGTCATGATTCCCCGGCACATAAAAAAGGGGAACGTTCAAAAAGGTAACGAGATTTTCGAGATAGTTGTAAGGCAGGTCACCGCACCCGAGCAGCAATTCAAGATCCTTAAAATGCCCGCCTGTACAGAGGCTGTAAAGGCGTTCGACGACCTCGTCACTCACTGCCAGGATTTTCACAATGTCGTATTTTCACTCATAAAGATGTTCCGCGCAAGATGCACATACGGTTCGTAAAGTTAAGAAACATTGTACGAAACTGAAATGTTGCCTGGCTGTGGGCAGTTGTCAAACAAAGAACTGCAAACTATAATCAATAAAGTTGGAGGATGTCTGGAAACTAGACTTTTTCCTGATTTATCGGATAATCAGGGCGGAGAGGGCAACCCGGCTCCCCGTCAACTTCAAGCCGGGGTGACACTGGCTAGTCGCTATGCGATTCAGGAAGTTGTAGGGTTGGGTGGAATGGGCTCTGTGTATCGCGCCCGCGATATGCATTTTCCAAACGTGACGAAACTGGTGGCGGTGAAGGAGATGATCAACACAGCGCCAGACCCGTTGGTGCGCGAAACGATCGTTCAAAATTTTGAGCGCGAAGCCAACCTGCTGGCCACGCTCCATCATTCCGCGATTCCCCGTATTTACGATTATTTCAGTCTGGAGAGCCGTTCATACCTTGTGCTGGAATTTATTCACGGCAAGGATATGGAAGCAATCATTAACGATACCAATGGGTTTCTGACCGAGGAACAGGTGCTCACGTGGGCCATCGAGTTGTGTGACGTGCTGGACTATTTGCACAAACACAAGCCTGACCCGATCATTTTCCGTGACATGAAGCCCTCGAATGTAATGATCAATTCGAGTGGGGATGTAATCCTGGTGGATTTCGGAATCGCCAAATCCTTTCAATCTGGCATCAAGGGAACCATGATCGGGACGGAGGGATATTCGCCGCCCGAGCAGTATCGCGGCGAAGCTACGCCGATGGCGGATGTGTATGCCCTCGGTGCCACCATCCATCACGCGTTGACGCGCCGTGACCCACGGCTTGAGCCGCCGTTTTCTTTTTCTGAACGGCCGCTGCGCCGGATCAACCCGGCTGTCTCTCCGGAATTGGAAGTGATCGTGAATCGGGCATTGGAATATGATCCATCGGCCCGCTTCAAGAATACGGCGGAAATGAAGGATGCGCTTCTGGCAGGCGCCAGGAAAACGGGCATGCTGGTGCGCATGGGACCTCAGACCAGCCCGGTAAAACCGAGTGGCATCAAGGCCCTTTGGTCGTTCAAGACGGAAGATGAAATTCGCGGCACGCCGACGATCTTTCAAGGTTTGCTCCTGGTTGGTTCCTACGATAACAACCTGTATGCCCTAAATTCTGCGGATGGAAAATTCCAATGGAAATATCCCACTGATGGTGGGATCGTCTCGCGCCCCGCGGTTTTGGATGGGAATATTTACTTTGGTTCAGAGGATAAACGCCTGCACGTGGTTTCTCTGCGTTCCGGCAAAGTGGTTTGGACGTATTACACAAACGGGCCGATCCGTTCCTCTCCGCGTATTGCAGAAGGACATGTTTTCATCGGCTCGGACGATAGTGATCTACATGCCGTGAATATTAATACCGGACGTTTGGCCTGGCGCTTTGAAAGTGCGGACCCCATTCGTTCCACGCCTTTTGTCCAGAATGAACTTGTTTACGTAGGGTGCGAGTCGGGCGATTATTACGCCATTGATTTTCGCGGTTCGTTAAAATGGCGCTTTCATGCCAAGCGCGCCATCACATCGTCCACCGTTGGCACACCCCAGGCGTTATATTTTGCATCTGTGGATAGCACCTTATATGCGCTCGATCCCCGCAATGGCTGGGTGATCTGGCGGTTCCGTTTGGGGAAAGCCTCCATCAGTACGCCGTGTATCGCGGATGAATTCGTATTCGTAGGCGCGGCAGATGGTTTTATCTATGCAGTGGAGGCCAAAAGCTCAAAAGAGATCTGGCGGTTTAGGACCGAACACCAGGTAAATGGCTCGCCAGTTATTTATAAAGACTCGATTTATTGCGGTTCCGTGGATGGCAATCTGTACTGTCTTGAATACCGTACCGGTCGCCTGCGTTGGAAGTTTGGCACGGAAGGGGCAATCACGGGCACACCCTTGGTGTATGATGATGTGGTATATATTGGCTCGACCGATCACCAAGTCTACGCATTGCTTGCATAAGGAGTTCTTGTGAATAAATTTCTTACTTGGTTGTTTGGCCCAAAATCCAACGCTACAAAGACGCTGGATACAGCCAACACCGCCCCTCTGACAGAGCAGCAACTGCAAGCCATCGTAGGCAATCAGAATCCGCGTTTTGAGCTCCAGCAGCTTGTCTCGGCGGCAAGTCAATCTGTTGGCAAACAACGCGAGTTGAATGAAGATAGTATCCTGTCCATTACCACGACCATGGCGGGCAACTCCGGGAATCTACCTTTTGGGCTTTATATTGTGGCAGATGGCATGGGTGGCCATCAGTTTGGAGAGGTGGCGAGTAACGCCGCTATTCGGACGGTGGCGGGATATGTTCTGAGAAAGTTCCATTCCTATCTCTTTCAGATCAAGACCGATACCATGGATGAGTCGTTTCAGGAGATCATGCTGGGCGCGGTCAATGAAGCGCAGAAAGCCATCCAGCGGGAGGCGCCCGGCAGCGGAACAACTTTGACGGCCGCGCTGGTTCTGGGCCAGCAAATCACCGTCGCACATGTAGGGGATAGCCGCGCCTATTTTGTTTATCCTGACGGTCGTATTGAAACGATTACGCGCGATCATTCCCTGGTGAAGCGCCTTGAAGAACTTGGGCATATCTCGGCGGAAGAGGCCGAAAATTATCCACATCGCAATGTGTTATACCGTGCCCTTGGTCAGGGTGAGATTCTGGAGCCCGATATCTTTACCCTTGCGTTTCCTCAACCAGGCTATTTGATGCTATGCAGCGATGGGTTGTGGGGCGTGGTCTCTGAACAAGATATCGTACGATCGATCAATGAATCACCCACCCTGCAGCGCGCCTGCCAAAACCTTACGACTGCGGCAAATATGGCAGGTGGCCCCGATAACATCAGTGTGGTGCTCGTACAATTGATCGGATAGTTATGTCACCTGACCAACAGGATTATTATGCGATCCTAGGTATTTCGCGTGATGCGTCACAGGAAGATGTAAAGCGCGCTTATTTCAGGGCTGCACAAAAACTGCATCCTGATAAAAATACGGCTGCCGGGGAAACAGAATTATTCATGGGTGTTCAGCAGGCTTATGAAGTGCTTTCAAACCCCAAGCGCCGCGCCATGTATGATGCCACACTTTCTCCGCAGGAAAAAATCAATCTTCCCTATCAGTACAAATTTGCATATAGCCGTCCAAACCTGGTCCATTTGGACGAAGCGCAAATGCTTTACCTGATTATTGAGCTGGAATCACCCCTGGAGGGGCGTAGTACTCTTTCACCACCGCTCAATGTGTGCCTGGTCTTGGACCGTTCCACATCCATGAAGGGTGAAAAGATGGATGTGGTGAAATCAACTGCCATACAAGTTCTTCGCAACTTAAGACCGCAGGATATTCTCAGCGTAGTCACGTTTAGTGACCGTGCCGAAGTGATTATCCCTGCCGCCTATCATCAGGAGCGCACGCGCCTGGAAGCTCGCATCCAAATGATCCAACCATCCGGTGCAACTGAAATCTACCAGGGGCTGGAAGCCGGGGTCAAGGAAGTGATGCGCAGCATCGATTCTAAAAGAATCAACCACATTATTCTGCTGACGGATGGTCATACGTATGGAGATGAACAACTATGTCTGGCGCTGGCATCCAAGGTGGCGGAACATGGAATCGGCATCAGCGCCATGGGAATCGGTCAGGAATGGAACGATATTTTTCTGGATGTGCTGGCCACGCGCACGGGGGGCAGCAGCGCTTTCATATCCGAACCGCAGGAGATTAAACGGATTCTATTGGAAAAATTTAATGCCCTGGCGCAAACCTACGCCGATGACATTACCCTGGAGCTAAAGGAAGTGGATGGTGTTGAGCTTTCCTATGCTTTTCGTTTACAACCCGATCCAGCGCCTATCGTAGTAGATGAACGCCCCCTGCATCTAGGATCAATATTACAGGATACTTCCACTCGTGTGATTTTTGAGTATATAATCCAGCCAAAAGCGGTACAATCGGATGTGATAACCTTTGTGGATGGAGCACTTAACGTGGTAATCGCCTCACGTCCTCTCCCGGTGCCCCCTCTGCGAATGCGGCTTCAACGCCCTGTCTCAGACCAGCCCGAAACGGATCCTCCTCCACCTGAAGTTGTCCAGGCCCTTTCGCGGCTCATGCTCTTCCGCATGCAGGATCGTGCCCGAAAGGAAATCGAAAAAGGTAATATTGATGTTGCCACCCGCCAGCTTCAATCCCTGGCCGCCAATTTGTTATCGCAGGGTGAACGCAGTCTGGCGCAAACCATTATGTTGGAAGTGGATCATCTGCAAAAGAAGAATACCCTCTCTCCTGAGGGAGGCAAGAAAATCAATTATGGGACGCGCGCCTTAATCCTTGCGTCGTCAAAAAAGAAGGAGATTATTTCATGATCATCTGCTCAAACTGTCAGCATGCCAATGTTTCAGGTACATTATTCTGCGTTGAGTGTGGAGCGCAACTGGATGGTGTGGAAACCCTGACCACTCAGGCGATCACCCAGGACCAGATCAGCGAGGAATTGAAAAAGAAACAACGGCCTGAGCCGCCGTCCTCGCCAATTAATAGCTGGATTTCTCTACATTTGATGGATAGTGGCAAAATCCTACCCTTGGCTTCCCGGAACGAGTTTACGCTTGGTCGTTTGAGCGAGGGCCAACCCATTATGCCCGATATTGACCTGACACCCTACCAGGCCTATGCATCAGGTGTTTCGCGCTTGCATGTGGTGATTAAGCGTGAGTCAAGCCGGGTGGTCATCATGGATCTCGGATCATCCAATGGTACCTACCTCAATGGTCGCCGCCTGAATCCGCATGTGGAAGAAACCTTGAATCACGGAGATGTTGTTGCTTTAGGGAAGCTCAAGATCCAGGTTCTACTTCGCAACATCTGAAAGGCAGGCGCGTATGGCGTACTCAGTCATTCTACATATTTCTGGTGAACCCTCCATCGTTGGTGAGATAGATGAACTCCCCAAACTCAACGATACGCTCATCATTGTCAGCAATCCGCGCTTGCGCGATGGCAAGGATCTTCACTACCTTGAGCATAATGTTGTCAAAGTGATCTGGCCCATGAACCAGGTAGCCTTGATTGAAATTCTTGAAAGTGAAGAGGAAGAAAACCTGATCGGCTTTGTGAGGGAATAGGATGCCTGAAGAATTTGACCGCCGGCGCATCCTGGTCGTGGATGACGAGGAGCGCATGGTGCGTTTCATTCGCATGAATTTGGAGCATGACGGCTTCCAGGTCTCTGAAGCCTTTAACGGCAAGCAAGCCATCCAAAAACTGCGTGATGTAACCCCCGATTTAATTCTCCTGGATGTAATGATGCCTGATATCGATGGTTTTGATGTGCTGGAAACCATCCGTGAGGCGAGTACCGTTCCTGTTATTATGCTCACCGCCAAAGGCGAGGAGGATGACCGCGTTCGCGGCCTTGAGCTGGGCGCGGACGATTACATCACGAAGCCATTCAGCCCGCGCGAAATGGTCAGCCGTGTGAAGGCAGTCATTCGCCGGACGGAGGGGGCGGGCGGCTCCATGCACGAAATTATCGAAGTGGATGACCGTCTCAAGATCGATTTCGACCGCCGCGAAGTGTGGCTGGAAGGAAAACTTGTCAAGCTGCGGCCCACGGAATATCGCCTGCTGTATCATCTTGTACAGAACGCCGGCTGGGTTGTGACACATGACCAGATCCTGATAAAAGTCTGGGGGTATGAGTATCGTGACGAGCCGCATTATGTGCGCCTGTATATCAACTACCTGCGCCAGAAACTGGAGAAGGATCCGGCCAACCCGAAATATATCCTTACCGAGCGCGGGGTAGGGTATCGCTTCGTGGATTTCAAACGGCAAAAGGTATAAGCTCAGCTTCACAAGGCTGTTTCGGAAGTAAGCCGCCGCAGCTCTCACTGGCTTTTTATGACGGGCCCATGTTCTTCTCATGTGGCTCGTTATTCTTTAAAATTGCCAAAACGGAAATCCAATCTATTGCAGGAGTTAAATCAGAACATCCATTTATGAAGTATCAGGAGTACGTATGGTTAAAACGAAAAAGAATGTAAAGAATAGCGTTTGGAAAACATGCAGCCGTGGGCACAAATATCGAGGCAGCCGCTGCCCATATTGCTGGAAACCGGATAAATCCAAATCTCAATGAAAATCTCTAAGACGGTTTATATACGACGCTGATGTCTTTTTAACATGGGCTTTTTATATTAACGGCGTATAAACCAACCAAATTAACCAATTGGAGGCTGCTATGTCTAATTTAATTCGTTGGGAACCTGCCCGTGAGATGATGACCTTACGGGAGGCCATGGATCGGTTGTTTGATGACGCGTTCACACGCCCGCTCTCGCTCAGGGACGGCTGGTCGGCGCCGGCGATCGACATGTATCAGACTGACGATGAGGTGGTAGTCCGGGCGGCTCTTCCGGGGATCAAACCTGGCGACGTGCAGATCAATATCACCGGTGACGTTCTGCACATCAAAGGTGAAATGAAGCACGAGGAAGAGAAGAAAGAAAAGGCCTGGCACATGCGCGAACAGCGCTGGGGCGCCTTCGAGCGTTCCATCGCCCTCCCTATCGATGTAGTAACGGACAAGGCCAGGGCTGAGTTTGAGAATGGCGTTTTGACCGTCACCCTGCCAAAGGCAGAAGAGGTCAAACCCAAGACGATCAGCATCAAGGCCAAGTAATATACTGTAGAGTAGAGCGAGATCGTATCTCGCTCTACTCTTTTACCGCTTGTCTCAATATAATAAGTAAACTTTTTGAACCGCTTTGTCCGCAGGACTGCTTCGCTGGTAGGCTGGGATCAAAACCTGAAGTTTACCTAATTATGCGGCACTCTGTAAGTGGGAAAAATTCCGAGGGGAGAAAAAGGAATCGAAAGCGGGCCCAGCCTCCGGCGACGCGTGAGGCGGAATCTTTATCCGCATAATACGGATAATCTTGGGGTAAAATTCAGTCCATGCCAAAACAAGCACCAAAACAACGCATTATGCTCGTGGATGACCACGAAGTGGTCCGCCTTGGGTTGAAATCTCTCCTGGAACGCCATCCACAGTTCGACGTGATTGGCGAAGCGGGTTCGGCGCGTGAAGCCATCGAGAAAACCGAGATGCTCAAGCCAGATGTGGTTGTGATGGACATCCGTCTGCCGGGCACTTCAGGCATCGAGGCATGTGAACAGATCGTGACGAAACACCCGAATGTCAAGGTGATCATGCTAACCTCATATGCGGAAGATGAGATGTTATTTTCTGCGATCCGCGCCGGCGCTTCGGGATATGTCCTCAAGCAGATCGGGAGCGATGACCTGGTGAAGGCGCTCGAAGCGGTAGGCCGCGGCGAAGCTTTGCTTGACCCGGCTGTGACGCAAAGGGTTTTTCAGGAAGTGCGCCGGGCCGTGAAGGAGGAGGAGGCCTCGGCGTTTGTACATCTAAGTCAACAGGAAAAGCATGTGCTTTTGCTCGTCTCAGAAGGCAAGACCAACCGGGAGATTGCCAAACAGTTGTTTTTAGGCGAGGGTACGGTGCGAAATTATGTTTCCAGCATTCTCTCGAAGTTGAATGTGAATAACCGCGCAGAAGCCGCGGCATATGCAGTAGAGCACAATTTGCGAGAATATATCTCGATGTAATCAATTTGTTGAATGAAACGCGGAGACATGCTGCCACAGAGAACCGCCGATAGGCTCGGTGACCGGGGGTCTCCGTGGTTTTTGTTTAAGGAGAGGCCATGAGCTTATCGACCGAAGTGACTGATGGGACTATTCTTCTCCGTCCGTTTCGGTTGGATGACGCGGCACAGGTATACGAGACGGTGCGTGAATCGCTCACGGATCTGAAGCCGTGGATGAGTTGGGCACACGATGCATATTCGCAACAGGATGCGGATGATTTCATCAGGATCACGCGCGCCCGCTGGGAGGAGAGATCGTTTTTCGCTTTTGCCATCACCCATGCAAAAACCGGAGAGATTTTGGGCGGATGCAGTTTGAGTCATGTGCATCCTGTATATCACTACTGCAATCTTGGCTACTGGGTCCGTACATTGCGTCACGGGGCAGGGATTGCCGGACAAGCCGCGAAGCTGGCTGTACGCTATGGCTTTGAGCAAGGCGGGATCATCCGTGCGGAGATCGTGGTGGCCGTGGGGAATCAAAGGAGCATCCGCGTGGCAGAAAAGGTCGGCGCGCATTATGAAGGGATGCTGTTGAATCGCATGGTCGTCGGCAAAGCCATCTACGATGCACATATGTTTTCGCTGATCCCCCAGGATTTTGGGTTGGTGGCGCGCTTATAATTCGAATGTGTTCAACGAAAATTTTATTGTGATCTTATATAAACGATTGGTTGAAGAGGACGCGGGAATATAGAATGAGGGGTCAAAACAGATGATTATGACGGTGTTGACCGCTGCCCTGATAGCTGAACAATTATCCATTCAAACTTATCGAACTTTTATTCTGGCTTCGCTGTGGAAGTCCAGGAAATCTGCTGAGAAATTGGACCAGGCCGAATAAAAGCGCTTCCCTTCGCGCGCCAAAACTTACCTGCCTGAAGCAATTCAGGTTCTAAGGCGTCGGCGTATCAGACGGAGTAGGAGTATCCGTCTCTGTGGCTGTCAGGGAGGGGGTTTCTGTTGGCGTCAGCGTAAGAGACGGCGTGGGGGTGAATGTGGGTGTTCGCGAAGGCGTCACCGAAGCAGTTGGGGTTTCGCTGGGTGCCGGCGTCGGAGTCAATGTTATGGCTGGCAAAACCAGCAGACTGGGAGGGAGAGGGCCCATGAGGCTGATCCCAAGCAGATCGCGGCGGATCCATCCGCCCTCATACTGCCGGAGCGCCGGATCGGTTTGGTTTGGAGCCACTAAAAGCCAAAGGTCATCCTCACTTCGAGCGCGGAACCAAAGGCACACGTTTTGACCGGCATCGTCCAACACGGCAAGTGGCTCGCCAAGCGGCGCGAAATTCGTGCCGGGGCCGGAGCGCACATTGACGTTATGAACATCGAGCGCTACGTCCAGGCATATTTTCAACAATAATTCAAAAGGCGGGCTGGTGGGTGATGGGGTCGATGTAGGCCGCGGAGTAGGCGTCTCCGTCAAGGTGGAGGTAGGCGAGACTGTGAGGGTAATGGTGGCGCTGACCGTCGACGTAGCAGGTTCCCGGGTGACCGTCGGGAAGGATGTGGGTCGATCCAGAGTCGGCGAAGGGGTCACGACCGGTTCGGGTGAAAAAATCAAGGCGCGCGCGAGCAGGAATAAGATCCCCAGAATGACAATACCGATCACAGCGATACGGAGCGCGGGCGGAAAGGATGTCGCGGGCACAGGCGGGCCGACGGGCGCCTCGCCAGTGTACCCTAATGCAGTGAGCAACTTCTTAAGATTATCGGCATAATCGCCCGTTGAAAAGTTGACATAATTGATCGTGTTCAGAGCGAAGGGCACGCTGCTTCTTGCCAGCATGATGGGGATAATCTTCTTGTGTGACGCCAGCGCCTGCGTATATTCCTTCTCCACCCATTCAGAGATGACAGCATTCGGCGAGAGCACAACGATTACATAGTCGCTCGACTCGATTGCAGTCGGGATCACGCGCGGCCAGTCATCTCCGCCGCGCAGGTCGGAGACATCCCACCATACATCGTACCCGGCCTTTTCAAGATCCCCCGCGAGCCTGCGGACGAAGTCAGAATCCTTGCGCGAATAGCTGATGAAGATTCTCTGCATAATGTCCCAACGTTCAGAATTGCGGTTATGTTCCGCACCTTTCGTTCATGGCCGCCAGGTACGTGCATTACGCGGAAACCGGGATTTGTTTGCCTGTCAGATATTACCACCCACTCAGAATTTGAGGGGGGAACAGTTTTTGAGAGATGGATGAGAAATACGAACTCTCACATACTGCCTTGATTAAAACAGCTAAATTCTGTTTATAATTACATATACGGGGAAATGAACATCAAGTATTACGAAATTGTCGCAGTCAAGCATATCATCTTGCAGATAGTGGAGGCTGTTGTGATTAATCACATCCTTGTACCATTGGATGGGTCTGCTTTGGCAGAGTGTGTTTTACCGCACATCGAAGCAATTGCACCAGTGACAAATGCGCGTATTACACTGATTCACGTGTTGGAGCACCCGGATCAGATGAACGCTAGCTTGCCTATAGACCCCGTGGGCTGGCACATGCAGAAACAGGAATCGCAAGCCTATCTCGATAAAATAGTTGAGCGCTTGCAAAAGGCGGGTCTGAACGCTGAGTATGTTATCCTGGAAGGGAAACCTGCCGAGAGTATTATTGAATTTGCGCATGCCAACGCTGTCGATCTTATTGTCTTGAGCACACACGGTCGTACTGGCTTGAGTGGATGGAGTGTCAGCAGCGTCGTTCAGAAAGTGCTCTTGCGTTCCTATCGCTCCATTTTGCTGGTGCGTGCCTACCAGGCTGAGCCGGCCACAGAAGTTCAATATCACCAGATATTCATAGGCTCAGATTGTTCGGCACGGGCAGAGTATCTTCTGCCCATGGCGATCAGCCTGGCACAATACCATAAATCCCAGTTGATTCTCGGCACAGTGATTGAAAGACCCCAGATCATTCAGCGCTTTCCTCTGTCAGAAAAGGATCTGAAGTTGATCAAGCAGCTTACCGATAAAAACCAGAAGATCGCCACGCATTACCATGAACAGCTTGCCACTCAACTGTCGCTGAAGGGTTTGGAGGTAACAACGAATGTACTCCTGGCAGACCACGTGATCGGTGCGTTACATGATATGGTCAACGAGGCCGGCGCTGATGTAGTGATGCTGGTTGCACATGGAGATACAGGAGAAAGGCGCTGGCCTTATGGGAGTATTACTAGCAGCTTTATTGCCCACGGGAATGCGCCGCTCCTGATCATGCAGGATCTTGCCGAACACGATGTTGTACCCACCCATGCTGAACAGGCAATTCGGGAAGCCAAAGGACATTAGTCAATGGTGCAAGCCGCAGAGCGAACGGACCAAAACCTCACGTATCAAAACCACACACTGGCCTCGCAACTGGCGGAGCAATTAAAAACCAGCCGGCCGCGCAAAGATTCATTTCCAATCCCGACTCGTTTGAAAAAGCTGAAGCAGTTTTTTCAGGCCGCTTATAACTATTTTGACCAGGCTGTAAAGACACAGGTGGCGGTCTCGAACGCGTCGGAATGGTTGCTCGATAATTTCTATGTTCTCGAGCAGGCCCTCCAGGTAATGGAGGACGACCTGCCCGCGGACTATTATTTCCGCCTGCCGAAAATACAGGATGGTTTCACGCGGGCCTACATTATTGCGCTGGGGATTAATCGTGAAACGCCACGACTCGATATGGAACAAATCAAATACTTTATTCAAACAATCCAAAGAATAACCCCCTTGCAGGTCGGTGAATTGTGGGCGCTGCCCCTTATGCTGCGTCTGGTTGTGATGGAAACACTGGCGAATGGATTGGCGGATATCACCCGGTTGCAATGGGACACGGCCTCCGAGCCTGATCTTTGGATGAAGATCAAAACCGCTGCGGACTCACCCGAGGCTGATTCAGAGACCAAGGTTGTCCACTCCATCATCAACCTCAGGCTCCTGGCCACCCTGGATTGGAAGGAGTTCTTCGAGGCGACCAGTGTGCTGGAACAAACCCTGCAGCGTGACCCGGCCAATATTTATGGCGTTTCCGATTTCGATACTCGCAACCATTATCGCAGCATCATAGAGGAACTGGCACGCGGTTCCGTGTGTGATGAAGTGGAGATTGCTGCGCGGTTGATTGACCTTGCCGAGGCCGGCGCCACCGCCCGCGAAAAACACGTTGGCTATTACTTGATTGCAGAGGGACGCTCCCGGTTGGAAAAACTGATCCAGTTTCGTCCTACTTTGCGTGGATGGTTTCTCAGGGTCGTTCGCAATAATGCCACCTTTGTATATCTCACGAGTATTATTTTTCTAACGCTTCTCATTCTTTCCGGAATTGTGTTTTATGCTGTCCAATTGGGTGTAATCACTGCCCAAATCGTAGTTGCAGTGCTGCTGGCTGGAATTCCAGCATCAGCTATTGCCGTGGACTTTATCAATTGGCTGGTGGTTGTCATCGTTCCTCCTCAGACACTGCCAAAACTGAATTTTGAAGCGGGTATACCCCCGGAATATCGAACCATAGTGGTAATTCCCGCGCTTTTGGGAACGGAACGCGATAGCGCGTTCCTGATCCATCAGATCGAAAACCACTTCGTCGCCAACCGCGACCCGAATCTCTTCTTTGCCCTTCTGACCGATTTTGCAGACGCGCCTGAAAAGGAAATGCCAACGGATGGCGAACTGATCGCGCAAGCCCAGGCCGAGATCGAGCGGTTGAACGAACGATACGGGAACGCAGAGGATCGTCCGTTTTATCTGTTCCACCGAGAACGGTCCTGGAATCCCGGTGAAGATTGCTGGATGGGCTGGGAGCGAAAACGCGGCAAACTGGAGGAGTTCAATAAACTTCTGCAGGGAAGCAGGGAGACTTCCTACAAGATTCAATTTGGAGATTTGAGCATACTGGAATCGATCCGGTATGTGATCACGCTGGACGCGGATACACTGCTGCCGCGTGAAAGCGCAAGCCGCTTAATTGGTACGCTGGCTCACATCCTGAATCGGGCTGAGTTTGACCCTGCCACAGGGGAGATAAAAGCCGGTTACACCATCCTCCAGCCGCGGGTTCAGGTGAGACCGGCCGTGATCAATCAATCCGTTTTTACACGCGTCTATGCCGGGGATTCGATCATCGATCTGTACAGCCGGGCCGTGTCCGATGTCTATCAGGATCTGTTTGGGGAGGGGAATTTTGTGGGCAAAGGTATTTACGACGTGGATGCCTTCGAAAAGAGCCTGCATGACAAAATCCCTGAGAACAGTTTATTGAGCCACGACCTCTTTGAGGCACTTCAGGGTGCATGTGGGCTGGTCACCGATGTTGTCTTGTTTGAGGATTATCCGCCACATTATCTCGCTTATACGGACCGTCTGCATCGCTGGATACGCGGCGACTGGCAGTTGCTTCCCTGGCTAAAAAGCTGGGTGCCGAGCCGCACGGGAGGGAAAATCCGCAACACGCTTTCATTGGTCGACCGGTGGAGGGTTTTGGACAACCTGCGGCGCAGCCTGATCGTGCCTGTCTCGCTGCTGTTGTTGGTCAGCGCATGGCTCCTTTTGCCCGGGTCGGCAATACTATGGATGTTTTTCGCGCTGGCTCCATTTCTTCTGCCCGTTCTGACGAATTTCGTTTCAGAGCTGTTCCGTACCGTCCGCGAGCAGACTCCGGGTATGGTGACGCGTCCCATTCGCCTGGCCGTGTTGCGTGCCCTGTTCGAAATCATATTTTTGCCGCATGAAACTTTCATCCATCTGGATGCTATTCTGACAACGCTTACGCGTTTGTGGATCACACACAAGAGGCTGCTTCAATGGATGACGGCTGCGCACACCGTCCAGTTATTTGGCAAAAGATTACAGGTTCAATCGGCGTGGCAGGCCATGCGTATCGTGCCGCTGTTTGTGATTGCATTGACCGTTACGGTTTTTTTCAAGGATGCCAGGACTCTGCTCTTCGCTGCACCGTTGCTGTTTGGCTGGCTCATTTCACCGTATCTTGCGGCGCGCATCAGCAAACCAGATACCCAGCCCGAGATAAAACTTACGCCGGCTCAAGAGGAAAAACTGCGACTGCTGGCACGTTCCACCTGGCTGTATTTTGAACATTTCGTCAGCCCGGAAGATCGCTGGCTGCCCCCCGATCACTTTCAGGAAAATCCACGCGGATTAGTCCAGCATCAAACCTCACCGACCAATATCGGTCTGATGCTGCTATCCACGCTGGCTGTCCACGACATGGGTTATATAAGTGCCTCCGAGCTTTCCCTGCGCCTGCGCGACACGTTCGACAGCATGGATTCGCTCGAGCGGCTGCGAGGCCACTTTTTGAACTGGTACGACACGCGCACGTTCACGCCGCTCCTGCCGCGTTACATCTCTACGGTGGATAGCGGTAATCTCGCTGCCAGTTTACTGGCGCTGAAGCAGGGATGTCTCAATATTGGCATCCGTCCGGTTGTCCAATGGCGGGGACTCGTCGATACCTTCGGCATGCTCCTGCACATATTGGATCAAACCACTCTTGGCAAGTCGGCGAGCGAAGCTCGAGCGCTGATTCATTCATTAATGGATCAGGCAAAGGATCTCGGCGACCCGGCACAGTATTCGTCTGCGCGGTTGGTGAAATTTTTGGATGAAGGACAGGCGGAATTCGAGACCATGCTTTGGGATGCGATTCAAAACTCTGAAGAGGAATTGCCCACCGAATCATTGCGAGCGCTTTCCACCTGGTCACAACGAGTCCGCTATCAACTGCGGCACCTGCGCACCGATCTGCACGTATTGGCCCCCTGGTTAATCGCGCTTGTGGATATCCACAAACTGATCAACAGGCCTGCCATTGATTTCGAACTGGCCAGCGCGTGGAATGATCTGCTGGCGACCCTGCCCTTGCATCCCAGGCTGGGAGAAATTCCGCAAATATGCGATCGAGCCGGGCCCATCCTGGAGAAGATCATGGAATTATTGGATCCAGACGATTCGGATGCCTTCAACTGCTGCGAGGTACTTGCCTATGATCTGCAATCTGCCCGGAAGTTTTCCGCTTCGCTGCTCGATGATTTTGCTTCCCTGGCCCAGCGGGCAGAGAATTTCTTTCAGGAGATGAACTTTAGTTTTCTCTATAATCCGAGTCGCCGCGTCTTTCACATTGGATATAACGTTGAGTCCGGCCGCCTGGACCCAAACTTCTACGATTTGATCGCCTCCGAATCACGCCTTGCCAGTTTGATCGCCATCGCCCGAGGCGACGTACCCCAGGACCATTGGCTGTACCTGGCGCGTCCCATCACCGAACTGGGCGGAAAACGGGCCCTGCTCTCCTGGAGCGGCACGATGTTCGAATATTTGATGCCCAACCTGCTCGTGGAGCGCTACCCGAACACGCTCATAGAGCAGAGTTGTCGTGTGGCCGTGGAACAGCAGATGGCATATGCCTCTGAAAAAAATATTCCCTGGGGCATTTCAGAATCGAGTTATTACAATTTCGATTCTGCGCAGATCTATCAATACCAGGCGTTCGGCGTGCCGCAGTTGGGATACAAACGCGGACTTGCCGAGAACCTGGTGGTCACGCCCTATGCCTCTCTGCTCGCGCTGGACTTTGCGCCTCAGGAAGTCCTGCGAAACCTGGCATGGTTCGAAAAACACAACATGTGGGGGTTGTATGGCCTGTATGAATCAATTGATTTCACGCCTGAACGCCTGAAAATTGGTGAGCAATATGCAATTGTCCGGTCGTTTATGGCCCACCATCAGGGCATGATAATCCTTTCGCTGCACAACCACCTCTTCGATGGTCTCATGGTACAGCGCATCCATACAGACCCACGCATTAAAAGCGTCGAATTACTGTTGCAGGAACAGATGCCCGTCAATGCGCCGACTGAGCATCCGCGTCCACAACCTATGGAAACCGCGCGCGGCACCTACGTCGATATCTCTCTGGACCCATGGCGGGTTTCTCCTGAATCGCCTTATCTGCAAATCCACAGTCTTTCGAATGGCAGATACAGCCTGCTGATAAGCGCCTCCGGCTCAGGCTTCAGCCGCTGGAATGACATCGAGCTCAATCGCTGGCGGGCCAACTCCATCCTCGATGACTGGGGGCAATGGATTTACGTGGAAGACCGCCTCAGCGGCAGGCTTTGGTCTGCCACCCCCCAACCGACGATGGCCAGTGCCGACCGCAGCGAGGTTTCGTTCCTGCCTCATCGCGTCGAATTCGAGAGACAGGATGGCGATATTGTTTTGCGCACCTCCATCAGCGTCGCGCCATATGACGATGTTGAGATTCGCCGTCTCACGATCACGAATCAGGGGAATGAGCCGCGCGTGCTGGCGTTCACCAGTTACATGGAAATCATTCTCAATCAACAAGCCGTGGATGAGCGTCACCCTGCGTTCAACAAACTCTTTATTGAGAGTGAATTTCTCGCGGAAGAACAATGCTTGCTGTTTCATCGCCGGCCGCGCTCTGCAAACGAAAAGCCGGTCTATCTGGCACACTTCTTTACATCCAATCGCAAGGATATCGAATTGACCGGTTATGAAACGGACCGAAGACTCTTCCTCGGGCGCGGCGGCACCGTTCAATATCCGGGAGTCTTTGCAGTCAGGAACGAGGCCTCCATCCTCTCCGGAAAGACCGGCGCGACACTGGATCCGGTCTGCGCTCTGCAGGCTGAGGTTGCCATGTCGGCATATAACACTGCGCAGATCGCCTTCATTACGCTCACGGCCAGCTCGCGCAGGGAAGCGCTCCAGCTCGTGTATCGTTACCGCCACTGGTCGCAGGTGAACCGCGCGCTTGCCGACGCGCGCACGAACATCGAAAAAGAGGTCACGCAGCTCAATCTCACTTCTCAAAAAATCGAACAATTCCAAAAATTACTTTCGCCCCTTATCTATCCAGCCGCTGCTCTGCGGGCTGATCCAACGGTGTTGGCAGCCAATACGCTGGGTCAGCCTGGTTTGTGGTCGTTTGCCATTTCAGGCGATTACCCAATTCTATTGTTGCGATTGAAACGTGAAGAGGATATTGGGCTGTTGCGGGAAGTGATGCAGGCATACACCTATTGGCGCAGGCGCGGTTTGATGACGGACATCGTCATTCTTAATCAGGTTGGAAGTGGATATGATGAGGGTCTGCAAGTCAAAATTTATCGTGCAGTAAGCCGCAGCAGCAACAATGAGCAGATCAACAAACGCGGTGGCATATTTATCCTGCGCGAAGATCAGATGAACGATGCCGAACGGATTCTCCTGCAGACGGTTGCCCGGGTCATTCTGGACGGGGATGCGGGCCCGCTGCAGGCGCAGTTATCCCGTCTGGAGGCTGATACGGTTCGCTTGCCGCGCTTCGTCCCGGTCGAAGAACCTTCGCTTGATTCCACACCTCCCATCCAGCGACCGGAGGGCCTGTTATTCGATAACGAACTGGGTGGCTTCACGCCGGATGGCCGGGAGTATGTGATCTACCTCCCGCCCGGTCAATGGACGCCGACCCCGTGGGTCAATGTGATCGCCACACCCGAGTTTGGGTGCATCGTTTCTGAAACAGGGCTGGGCTGCACCTGGGCAGCCAATAGTGGAGAAAACCGGTTAACACCCTGGCGCAACGACGCGGTGAGTGATCCACCTGCAGAAGCCGTTTATTTACGCGATGAAGATTCCGGCGAAATCTGGTCACCCACACCTCTGCCTGCGCGCGCGGAGGCGCCTTACCTGATCCGTCACGGGGCCGGGTATTCCATTTTTCAGCACGCAAGCCACGGCCTGGAACAGACCGTGCGCGTCTTCGTCGCGACGAATGACCCGGTCAAATTCGTCCAATTGAAATTGAAAAATACGACGCAACGCATCCGCCGCCTTAACGCAGTCTATTTTGCGGAATGGGTCCTGGGGACGACTCACGAAAACACATCGCCTTATATTGTCCCGGAATTTGCCTCGAGCCAGTTTGCTTTACTGGCCCGAAACCCTTATAACCAGGACTTTCGCGAACGGGTTGCCTTTCTCGCATCCACCCGCGAGCCCAGCGGCATGACGGCCGACCGCGCTGAATTTCTTGGGCGGCATGGCAACTACGCGCGCCCAGCCGCGCTTGAACGTATGGGCATGATCCCACGCGTGGATGCAGGTGTTGAACCCTGCGCCGCGCTGCAAGTCCTGTTATGGTTGCAGCCTGGAGAAACGAAAGAAGTGACTTTTTTGCTGGGGCAGGGTAAAGACCATGCCGACGCGGAAAGGATCATCACGTATTATCAGAATATTCAAAACGTGCAGTCTGCCTGGGACGAAGCAGGCGCATTTTGGGACAACATGCTGGGGCAAATTCAGGTGGATACACCGAACAAGGCAATGGATATTTTGCTCAATCGCTGGTTGTTGTATCAATCGTTGTCCGCGCGCTTTTGGGGCCGAACCGGATTTTATCAATCCAGCGGCGCATTCGGTTACCGCGATCAACTGCAGGATTCGATGCCCTATATCCATGCGAAACCTGAGCTGGTCAGAAAACATCTGTTGGAAGCCGCACGCTATCAATTTGAAGAGGGCGATGTGCTGCACTGGTGGCATCCACCCGCCGGGCGTGGACTGCGCACGCGCTGTTCGGACGATCTGCTCTGGCTTCCGTTTGTCACGGCCCATTATGTGGAGGCAACCGGCGATCACGAGATTTTGAAGGAACAGATTCCCTTCCTCAGCGCCGAGCCGTTGAAAGCGGATGAACACGAACGATATGGACAGTTCCCCTTCGCGTCCGAAGCAACGCTGTATGAACATTGCTGCCGCGCCATTGCGAAAGGGACCACCGCCGGCAGCCACGGTATCCCACTCATAGGCGCACACGACTGGAATGACGGCATGAATCTGGTCGGCGTCAACGGCAAAGGCGAAAGCATATGGCTGGGCTGGTTCCTGGCCTCCACGCTGGTTAATTTCGCGCGTATCTGCGAGTTGATGGATGACAACGCGCGGGCAGAAGAATATCGGACCAGGGCAAAAAAGATCTGTGGTGCGATCGAATCGGCAGGCTGGGATGGGGACTGGTATCGCCGCGCCTATTATGATGATGGTTTTCCACTAGGCTCAAAAGCCAACAACGATTGTCAAATCGATTCGATTGCACAGTCGTGGGCGATCCTCTCGAAGGGTGGCGATCCGGTCCGGGTTGAGCGGGCCATGGAATCGGTCTACGAAGAACTCGTCAACCACGAGGATGCGTTGGTTCTGCTGCTGACTCCGCCTTTTGATAAAACGCAGCGCAACCCAGGCTACATCAAGGGGTATCCTCCCGGAATCCGTGAGAATGGCGGACAATATACCCACGCCGCGTTATGGGCAATCTGGGCCTTTGCGGATCTGGACGACGGCGACCGCGCTCATGAGTTGTTTGATCTGATCAACCCGATCCATCACGGTGACACACTGGAAAAAATCAATCGCTACCGGGTCGAGCCCTATGTCATTGCGGCAGATGTGTACAGCACACCGCCTCACAACGGCCGCGGCGGCTGGACCTGGTACACCGGTTCCGCCAGTTGGATGTATCGCCTGGGCGTGGAACGATTACTGGGCATCACCCGTATCGCCGATCATTTAGAGATCCATCCGTGCATTCCCGATAGCTGGAAGGAATATCAGATCAACTATCGCTTCGGCCAGACTCTGTATCACATCCGTGTTGAGAACCCACAGGGTGAAAATAATGAAGTGAGTCAGATCACGGTCAATGGTGAGAAGACTTCAGAGTTGAGGATACTCTTGCAGGATGATGGAAAAAAGCGTGAAGTGATTGTCACAATGAAATAGTGGTCGGAGGTGTCCGACCACTAGATGAAGTTTCCTGCTAAGAGCCCATCGCAAATGCGAGCAGCAATGAACCAAATATGATGACCGAGGCTGCAAAAGCGATCTTAAGGTATAGTTTTCGCCTTGTAATTCGGTTTTCCAGAATTTGGTCTTGTTTTGCGCCTCGTAGCAAAAAGCGAGTCTTTGCCTCATGGTGCAGATTATCCAAATGAATCTTGTTTGCCTGCTCACGAGTGTGCATATCTAACATGTTCATCTTGTTCTCCTTACTACTAATCGTTTTGCTATCCTTTGTTCTCTTCAACTGTTCGTGGCAACTCACATTGATATGGAATAGGGTGTCACTTTGGCTCGCCTTCCAGCAAGGTTATGCCATGTTCATTGAAGATTTCAACGATTTGTCCCATGTCTGGCCCGGCAGCTTTCGCGAACTCCTCTGCGCAACGTGAGAAGAACACCTCAAAACCAGAGGGAGTCGTAATGATCCAATGACGGCTTGGCGTTTCGCCAACATTGCGGTAACAATGGGGTACCTCGCGCGGCAGGTAGACCACTCCGCCCGGTTCGACTTCAGTCCACTCGCCGTTCACGCAATAACTGATTCGACCCTCGACAACAAGGAATATTTCGTCTTCTCTGTGATGTACATGTAAAGGCGGCCCGCCACCGGGCGGTGTCACATCGAACATAACGGAAAGTTGGTTGCCGGTTTGTTCTCCGCCGAGCATCACTGTTAGGATATCTCCAAAGGCATGTAACTCCTTGCCTGTACCGGGCTGAACAATCATGGGACTGAGGGCTGTCTTCGTATTCATGGTTCCTCCAATATTGGCTCTG
>OELG01000939.1_pt1 | contig 33344 bp, 28 predicted proteins | sample 1503541 | NCBI WGS metagenome assembly OELG01 (sample SAMEA104379617, study PRJEB20068) | metagenome | biome: 1000743; feature: 77; material: 1998 | place: USA | collected 2012 | depth 25 m | reverse complement strand
GCAACATTTTCATCCACGGAATGGACCATATCGAGCACCAGACGTTCCTCCTCCCAGGCTGGATAGTATTGTTTGACCTTTTCGATATCTGTCCATTCCAGCTCATGCCAGCCAGGGATATTGCGCCGGCGATCTTTCAAACGCGCTCGGTGTAAGCTTTCATCTGAACAGATACATTCAATGACCCGCCGCTCAGCGCCATATTGTTTTGCCAGTTGATACCATTTGGTTCGAATGTTCTGCGTGCTGGCCACACTATCCAGGATCACAGATTGATTCAACATAAACTGGCGTTCAGCCAGAACAGTCAACAGTTCGTAGCCTGCAAAGCCTAGTCGCTTCAAATCATCTTTTGAACCGAGGCCACTCAATATCAAACTGGCCTCCAGCCAATCTTTTGCGAAGACTGGAATGCCGAGTTGTCTACCTATCGTTTCGGCCAAAGTGCTTTTTCCCGTGCCCGGCAGGCCAGAAAACAAGATCATTTTCATTTCGACTCCAAACAATTTACCTTATTCACCTTCTCCTCTTGAATTTCGAAGTATTGTAACTTCAGTATTCAGAGATTGATCCAGATTATCCGATCGTAAATATCGATCACATCGTATATGCATTTTTGAGGATCGCATCTTGCGCATCGTCAATGGTAAAACCCCTGAAAGCAATAAGATGCATTGATCATTCATCGCACATGTGTTTCAAGAATCTATTTCAACAACAATGAGATTCTTTAACGAAAGCGTATGTTGTTTTTAATGTACCCGCTTTTGATTGGGAGTATGATGACTGCAACGGAAAGGAGGTAGCCATAGAGGTCCCGCCTGAAATTCTTCTTTGCGGAAGGACTGGGATGCCTTAACCTGGTCAAAGCTCGGCTTTAGAACCAGACGTTCCCCTAACGATAGGAAGGCACGCATATCCCCCGCTCCTTCATGCCATAGCTAAATTTATTTCGACGGATGGGTAACCCCCATTCGTCCTTTTTATTTAACCGAGTGGAGGGCTCGCCGCATCCGATCCAGCCCCTGCTTGAGAAGCTTGCGCGAAGTACCGTAATTCAAACGTACATGGCCCTCGCCATCCGTGCCAAAGATCTTTCCATCGCTGAGCGCAACTTTGGCTTCCTGCATAAAGAAATTAAAGGGAGACTCTTTTACGGCCGTCTGCGTAAAATCGAGCCAACCCAGGTAGGTCGCTTCTGGCACGGTTGTCCGAACATCCGGCATGTATCGGGTGACATAATCAATGAGGAAATCACGGTTCGCCGTCAGATATTGGCGTAATTCTTTCAGCCAACCATCACATTGACCGGAGAAGGCAATGCGCGCGGCGTGCAGACCGAAGCTGTTTACGTGCATACGCATATGTTCCACTTCCTTGCTGTAGCGTGCGCGCAGTTCCTGGTCGGGGATGATGGCAAATCCGCAAAAGAGACCCGGCACATTGAAGGTTTTGGAAGGGGAAACCAGTGTAATGGTTTGTTTTGCGATTTCGGACGATAATTTCGCCAGCGGCGTGAACCGGTTGCCATCCAACAATAACTCGGAATGAATTTCATCAGAAACAATCAGGACCTCGTTCTCCAGGCAAATTTCAGCCATTCGCAATAAATCCTTGCGTGAGAAGATGATGCCCAGTGGGTTATGCGGATTGCATAAGAGAAACATTCCCGCCTTCCTGGCCTGTTCCTTGAAGATATCCCAATCGATCTCATAGCTCAACACGTTGCCGTTTACGTTTTTCACAAGAGGCGCGTCCAGTTGGAAGACGTTCGAAGTATTTTTTACTTCATGGAACTCGTTGTACACCGGGGTTTGAATGAGCACGCCTTTTCCGTCAGATCCAAAAGCATGGGCCGCGACGGTGATCCCGCTCACAATACCGGTCACCGCGACAACTTCCTCAGGCTTCACCTTCCAGCGATATAAATGATCCATGCGGGCGGCTACGGTCTGACGCAAAGATTCAGAGGCAAGCTCATAACCCAGCACGCCCTGATCCAAAAGTTTGTGCAACTCAGCCAAAATTGGTTTTGGTGCAGGGAAGTCCATGTCTGCAACCCACATGGGAAGCACATCTTTCGGGTACCAGGTCCACTTGTTCAATACGTGTGGGCTGCGACGGTTTGGGGTTTGGTCCAAGTTGTAAGCCATATTTACCTTATCATCGGTGATATCGATATCTTCGAGCTCAATCGGCTGGAGGCTGTACTATTTTTTATAGGCAACGATCATCCCATCCCGGATGGGAGCAAGGGAGACAATCCAATCGGAGTCCGTTGTGATCGCACGCGTGAACTGACGGATGGCCTCCGTGTTTTTTTCGTGGTCGTTCGGGTCAAGGATTTGGCCGTGCCAGATCATGTTATCAATGATCAGGATTCCGCCCGAGCGCAGCTTTTCCTTCGTCACCGGAAGCGAGTCCGGGTATCCATGCTTGTCGATATCGTTGAAGATGATATCGAACGGACCCGGCGTCTGGCGCAAAGTTTCGACGGCTTCCGCGTTATGATATTTCACCAGATCTCCATACCCGAGTTTGGATAGGTGCGCCTGGGCCATACTCGAAAGCTTGTCATCCCACACTGTGTGATGAATCACACCTCCCCCATTCTCGCGCACCGCCTTCGCGAACCAAGCTGTTGAGTAACCGTATCCTGAACCCAGCTCGAACACAGATCTTGCGCCAATCATGTGCGCAAGTTGATAACAGTAGTATCCGCATGAGGGACCTATAATGGGAAAATCGTTTTTCGCCGCGTACTCTTCCATTGCCTGCATCTCAGGCTCACGCGACGGGACCAGGGAGGTTAGATAATCCTGCACTTTATCGTATGAAATTGTAGCCATGATTCTCTCCTATTCTGTATTATGAAGAATATTTGTAACGATGGGGAATACCAGTTTTGCCCATTCGTCATACATCTCGCCGGATGGGTGCAGCCCATCGGATGCGATCAGGGCTGGGCTCTGCACAGCCTGACGCGAGATGGGCGTGATGTCCAGATACTGCGCACCTGCGTCCTCGGTCTCTTCTCGATTTACAGCGTTGAACCCGTCGATATCTTTTGCGATCTGCTTCCGATCGCGTCCCTGTGCAAAGGGCGTCACACCCCAATCCGGAATGGACAACACAAGAACTCGTCGCGGATCGCCGCCCGTGTATTGGACGGATTTGTTAAGGAGAAATGCAAATTGTTTGCGATATTCATCGATGTCATACCCGCGATATTGATTGTTGACGCCGATCAACAATGAGACGAGATCATAGGGCGGATTTAATTCTTTGCCTTGTATTCCCTCCCACAGTTCCTGGGTGGTCCAGCCCGTACGGGCGATGATGGAAACGTCCACGCGCCTGTTCGCAAATACAGGTGAGGATTCGATCAGGCCAGCCAGTTGATTCGGCCAGCGCTCGTGTGTCTCTACACTTTCTCCGATTGTATATGAGTCACCTAAAGCAAGATATTGAATGGGCGGCATGGAAGTCACCTTTGCAGAGATGGGAGTTGATGTGATGGCTGCACAGCCAGTTAAACAAAGAAGCAGTGAGAAGATTTGTCGATATATCCTGCGATTATATTCTTAAAATTGGACGAAGGCTTGATTTTGTTACACACCCTTGTCGGTTCAGAAATTAACGGTTTCAATATAGGAACAAACCCAAGAATTTATATCGTTTTGATCTTGAGTCACATGGCCGGGATGCGGCGCTCTTTGCCCAATGTGCTGAGCGAGCCGCATGGAGGCCGAAAACATGGAAACCGTATATCAACAATCAAAAAATACTGGAAGCAAAAATGCCGAAGGCAAACGCCATCATTCGCCTGCTTGAAAGCGACGACATTCCACAAATGGCAGAAGCGTTTAAAAAACTTGGCTGGAATAAACCTGCCAGCCAATACGAACGCTACTACACGGAACAGGTTTCCAAGGTCCGTGATGTGTACGTGGCCTTTTTGGAGGAAACTTTTGCCGGATATCTCACCATTTGTTGGACCTCTCTTTATCCGCCATTTCGAGAGGCAAAGATTCCCGAGATCGTGGATTTCAATGTACTGCCGCAATTCCGCCGTCAGGGCATCGGCACGGCCCTGATGGACAAGGCCGAAAGCGAGATCACAAAAGTCAGCTCGGTCGCGGGAATCGGCGTGGGCATGGATCCCGATTATGGCGCGGCGCAACGATTGTACGTATTGAGAGGTTATGTCCCCGACGGACGTGGATTGCATCACAAAGACCGTCAGGTCCGTTATGGCGAAACGATCGATGTGGATGATAACCTGGCTTTATATCTCACCAAAAAGTTGAGATAGCGGCATGGTTTTGAACTGGAATTCTTCAGCCAAAGGAAAAGTTCGCCCCAACTCTACGATGCTAGCGCTTCAGGCTTATAAAAACCGGCCATGAGTGATTCGCTCATGGCCGGTTCAGAACCATTCCCCAAAAATTTAGGATTCAATCTTCCAGCGGTTAAGGCTGCGAGACTTTTTCACAGGCTACATCGTATTGCGAGACCGAATGGATATTGTTGGAATTCTGTGGTTGCTCACCGGCATAAACCGTCCCGGCATGGCCGTCCTCATTGAATGCCGAGCCGGCCGCAGTGTCAGAGTGACCCGGCACTTGCGTAAACTCATCACACTCAACCCCCGGTTGGGCAGCGAACGCAATGCTCATCGGGACGAGCAGCATCAAGACCACCAGCAGCAGTGCAATGACGGCTTTGGCCTTACGTCGATCAGTTTTGGACATCATGTACTCCTTTCTATGTACGCGATTTGGACTGATATCTCAAACATTCGGCATACTCGGTCGGAATGTTTCAAAACCGGAATCCGAATATCCATTACGCAGATACGCTGACCAATCGTCCGTGGATGTATTGTAGAATGATAGGATGCTAAGTGTTATCCCCAAAAATCTCCCGAAACCTCTAAAAGAGATGCTGGAAAACTTAGATTATCTGATAAGTGTCCGCTTCTATATACTTCTCAATTAGAGTAGTTAAATGAATATCCGCATAACAGGACTGGCCCGAGAATTTAGTCTTCCGGCCCATCCCGGACAATATAGAGCGGTCTGCCTTTGGCTTCATCATACAAACGCCCAACATATTCGCCAAGAATACCCAGACAAATCAACTGTACGCCGCCCAGAAATAACACGGCCAGCAGCGTGGTGGCCTGCCCGAAAAAGGCTTGTGAGCCGCTGACCCGCAGATAAATGACAACGGGCATTGCCAGAATGGCAAGACCGGCTGAAATAAAACCAAAAAAGGTCGCCACCTGCAGGGGGAAATACGAAAATCCGGTGACGGCATTCAGAGCCAGACGGAACATTTTCCGGAACGGGTATTTCGTCTCACCGGCCATGCGGGCAGCGCGTTTATACTCCACGCCGATTTGCTTAAACCCAACCCAGGCGGACATCCCTCGCGGAAAGCGGTGGCGCTCACGCATCTGCCGGAGCACATTGACAACTTTGCGATCCATCAAACGGAAGTCGCCGGTATCGAGTGGAATCTTCACGTCCGTGATGCGATAGATGAGGCGATAGAACAGGGACGCGGTCCACAGCTTGAACCAGGACTCGCCTTCGCGCTCGGTACGTACGGCATACACGACCTCATACCCTTCGCGCCATTTCTTCGCCATCTCAAGGATCAATTCAGGCGGATCCTGTAGATCGGCATCAATAATGACGACTGCGTCGCCTCGCGCATAGTCCCATCCGGCCGTGATCGCAATTTGATGCCCAAAGTTGCGGGCAAAAATGATCGGACGCACACGCTTGTCTTTTTTTGCCAGCTCACGAACTAAGTCAGTCGAGCCGTCGGTCGAACCATCGTCTACAAGGACAAGTTCCCAGGCCTCGCCCGTGGATTCCATCACATCCGCAATACGGCGATGAAGGTCGGGGAGATTTTCCTTTTCATTATAAATAGGAGCAATAATCGAGTAAGTGATTTTCATTTGTTTGTTTTCAGCTTCCTTCAAACGGAATCTGCTCGGATTGAGATTCGACTGGTGAGGTAGGCGCGGGCTTAGGGGAGTCGGACGCGTGCTCTTCGTCACCAAAAGGCGACAAGCCAAGAAGTCTACGTCGAACGTATCTGCCAATCACGACGATGGTCGCCAGCAACGGGACGACGATCAGGACACCAAGCACACCCTGCAAAATAATGGCGGAAATGATCGCAACAAAGACAACACCTTCATGCAAAAAGACACTCTGCGCCAAAATACGCGGCTGCAGCCAGATGGTTTTGAAATTATTGAGAAGCAGGTAAACACCCAGCGTAATAATCGCGAACCAAAAGTTCGAAACCGGGATGAAGGTTGAACCTTCGACAAAAGCAATAATCGTTGCCAGCGCGGCAACCGCAAACGGTCCAATTTCAGGAAGCAGGTTCAGCAAACCTGCCAGCACTCCCAAGGCAAGTGCACCCGGCAAACCAATGACAAACCATGCGATCGAATACAAAAGCGCCAATACGAAGATAAGGCGTATCTGACCGCGCAGGTAGCCCAGCCACACGGCACGGATGTCGCGATACAAATGGTTAAGATCATCCTGGGCACTGCGTGGGGCGAAGTTGACAAGACTCACTCGTAGTTTTTCCCAATCGGTCATCAAATAATAGGCTGTAACCAATATCACCAGCAACCAGAGAAAGTTTCGCGAGGTTACTTCCAAAATACGCAATGCATCTTCAGGGTTGGGAATCGCCATTCCACTCAAGGTCTCGCGCATGGCAGGGATCAAGGTTCCAAATTGGAAAGGCAGACTGCCAATCATCACCGGCTTTTGCAGTGCGGTCTCAAGTTCACTCAATGCAAAGGTGAGGTCAGCTGTCACTGACTGTAATTCATCGAACAAAAGCGGCACAGCAGATACCAGCAAACCAATGAATAGCGCCAGTGAGAAAAAATAAACAAGGTTAGCCGCAGTCTTTCTTCTGAAACGAAAACGCGCCACCACAAAATCGATCGCCGGACTGAGAAAATATGCAATCAGCCCTGCCGTGATTAACGGCTGAAAAACCTCGCGTATATACCATAACGCTGCAATAAAAAGGACAAGTAAAAACACGAGGACGAGATAACGGATCGGTGTATCCCACTGGTGTTTCATAGGATTTTCTTCAACGCCTCCAAAGTTGGCTCAATGATTGGTGCTTCATGGACCGCGCTCATTGCCGCGCGGACATCCTTAAGGCCGCTGCCAGTATTCAACACCAGGACGGGATCTGCGCTTCCAACCAGGCCGGCAGCGGCTGCACCCACCAGACCCGCATAGGCCGCGGCCCCGGCCGGCTCCGCAAAAATACCCATTTTGCCGAGTTCCGCGATAGCCCTGAGAATCTCCTCATCTGATACATTAACGTACGTCCCGCCCGTTTCCTTCGCCGCCCGGATCGCGCGGACGCCATCTCGAGGGAAATCAACAGAGATCGAGTCAGCGATCGTCCTGGCTGAGACGGGCGTAATTGTCTCTGTGTTCCCGTGAAACGCGTTGGAAATCGCGGCAGAGCCTTCCGCCTGCACACCGATGAGGCGTGGAATGCGCGCCAGCCAGCCCAGTTGATACAAATCCTTAAAACCTTTGTGAATGCCAGAGATGATATTCCCGTCCCCCGCCGAGACGAAGACCGTCAATGGCGGATGATCAAGATCCTCACCGAACTCGTCATGCCATTTTTTATGTGCATTCTGCCACCATTCCCAAATCTCGAAGGCCGAAGTTTTCTTGCCTTCTGCTGTGAAGGGATTGTAGCCGGTATTGCGACAGTACCAGCCAAACTCCTGTGCACATTGAATAGTGAGGTCGAAGGCCTCGTCGTATGTGCCATCCACGAGAATAACTTTGGCGCCAAAAACCAGGAGTTGTGCCACCTTCGCCTGCGGAGCGGATTTCGGAGCGAAGATCACAGCTTTTTGTCCCACCGCGGCAGCCATCCCTGCGAGCGCCGCGCCGGCGTTGCCTGTGGAGGCAGTCACCACCATATCCGCTTCGATCTCCAGCGCCCGCGCCACGACGATCGCCGAGGCGCGGTCTTTGAAAGAGGCCGTCGGATTCCGCGATTCATCCTTGAGCCACAGGTTTTGGAGGCCCAACTTTTTGGCCAGAGCAGATAAATTAAAAACCGGCGTCCCGCCCGCGGCGTGAAGCGGCGTCGCATCGCCTTCGGGTTGAGTAACAGGCACGAGCGGCAAATATCGCCAAAGCGATGGGTCATTCCGCGAGAGGATATCCTCCGGCTTATATTTGTTCTTGAGTCCCTCATAATCGAGCACCACGTCTACATTCCCGCCATCCTTTGGGCAGGTGTAGGTGATTTCATCGGGAGAATATTCCGTTCCACACAGCGAACAGCGATAGCCCAGAAATTTGCCCATAGGATTGCCTTTTGGTTTGCTAATTGTACCCTGATGCAATTTTCCAGTAGGAGTCAAATTGCAGTTCTTGATCGCCAGAAGCCAGGCTGGCAGCCAATCTTGAAAAAGTGGTTGTATTTCAGGAAAAAATCCATATACTTCTCTTGATCAACCCCAACGAAGCAAGGATATTCGACGCGAGGGACTTTCTCATCAGGTATACTTGCTCTCAGAGTCTTTTCCTGGCTGTATACACGGAACGCTACAATCGAACAAGGATTATTTCCGCTCGTCCGGCCACTCGTATCGAAAGGAAGGTTTATGAAGAAGCGAACTGACCAAACTCCCCGGACTGAAGAAGGCTTTGACCTGAAAGTCCGTTCACGCGCCAACAAGCCCGTCACCATTCATATTCCCGCTGCTGCGCTAGCCTCACTGGAGAAAACAGCGGCCGGGCGCGATATGTCGGTCGAAGCTTTGCTTAAGTTATATATTGGTCAAAGTATGAGGCGGGGTGTAGCGAAGCTTTCAGCAGCCCGACTGCTGGAAAAAACCGCAGAGGTTTTGACAAGGCACATCGAATCAAAAGAAGAAGTTTCCGCGATTCTCAAAGAAATCCGCGTAGAAACTGTGTCCTAATTTTTGACACGGCGCGGAAGTTTTCAAGATTGATCCCCTGAGATACACGTAACAGATGAATCCTTATGTTAAATCCGTACAACCCAGAGATGACTATCTCTTGATATTAACATTTGAAAGTGGCGAAAAGCGTGTCTTTGATATGAAGCCTTACTTGGATAGACCTGTCTTTGCAAGCCTGAGAAACGCCTCACTGTTCAAAACGGCGCGTGTCGTTTCTGGCTCGGTGGAGTGGCAGGGAGAAATTGACTTGAGTTACGATACAGTTTATCTTGAGAGTAAGCCACTAAAGACAAAGCCTTCGCGCCGCAAATCGGTTCGCGGGCGAGGGAGTGATGTAGCAGCAGCAACAGTTGACAAAAAGAAACCTCCAAAAGCAAGAGCCGCGGTGAAACAATGACCCAAAAAAGATTCTCAAAATTGAAACTTTGAGAATCTTTTTTCTACTTTCCACACCCGATTTCGCTCAGTACAATTTCTCTATTTCCCTTCCCTCTCCCAAATCTCCCTTGCAATCAACTCCTGATCCACAGGCAGCTTATCCACCCGAACACCGACCGCGTTGTAAATCGCGTTCGTAATCGCGGGCGTAGTAGGGATACTACTGATCTCCCCGACTCCCTTCGCACCATAAGGGCCCGCCGCCACAGGATGCTCGACAATAATGGACGTGATCTCCGGCGTGAGCATAATGCCCGGGACGCGATAACGGGCTAAACGGTCAGTGACCACATATCCATTATCCATAATAAACTCTTCAGTAATGGCGTTGCCGAGTCCCATCATCACGCCGCCTTCCACCTGTCCCTGCAAGCCCAGCGGGTTGACGGCCATGCCCACATCGTTGGCAGAGATGACTCTCAGCACGCACACTTCGCCCGTCAGTTTATTGACTTCCACTTCCGCGGCTTGCACGCCGAAGGAAAAGGCGAAGTGCATATCACCCCCGGTGCCGAGCGGCTGCGTCTTCGGCGCTTCGTATTGGTACAGCGCCCGCGGATGCTGTCCCAGTGCTTTCATTTCCCTGGCGACTTCGGCGTAGGTCATGGAATGTCCATTGGCGTGGACGATACCGTTTTCGAATCGAATCTGCTCGGGCTTCACATCATATTTTTCAGCGAGAGTCGCAGTGATGGCATCGCGCAAAGTCTTTGCAGCATAACGTGAGGCGTTGCCCGTAACAAAAGTTTGACGCGACGCCGTCGTAGGACCTCCATTGGGAGTTAAATCCGTATCCATCACCAGGACGCGCACCTGGCCTGGTTGGACGGCCATCTCCTCGGCAACAATCGTCTGCATAACGGTGACCAGTCCCTGCCCCATTTCCGCGGACGAACTGCGCACTTCAAACTTGCCATCTTCATAGAGTTCCACTTCCGCGTTTGAGATATCGGGCGCGCCGCCACCGAGACCAGTGTTCTTGTATCCCGCGGCAAAACCCCAGGCACGTATCAGGTGCGGAGTATCAGGTGTCAGGCGCGGTTCGAACACCTGCGCCTCCGACAAACCTGACACCTCGCACATGGAACTTGACACTTTATCAATACATTCCATCAACCCCACCGACTCACGCAGCTCCTGCCCCGTATTTGTAATGCTGCCAACGTGCAGCGCGTTGATGCGGCGCAATTCAACCAGTTCGATGCCCAGCTTCTCGGCGAGCATATCCATCATGGATTCGACCGCGAACGCCGATTGCGTCACGCCGAAGCCGCGAAACGCGCCCGCCGGAGGATTGTTCGTGTACATGGCATAACAATCGGCGCGCACATGCGGCACATCATACGGACCCGCCGAGTGCGTGGTGGCCCGGGTCATAACCTTTTCACCGAGCGACGCGTACGCGCCCGTATCGCCATACAACTCGGTTTCGACCGCCACAAGACGCCCATCTTTCTTCGCGCCCATCCTGACACGGATCTGAGTCGCATGCCTCTTGGGATGCACAAGCAAACTTTCGTGTCGATCGAAGAGCAGCTTCACGGGGCGTCCGGTTGCGTTCGCCAACATAGCCGCATGAATTTGACCCGCGATATCTTCCTTGCCGCCGAAGCCGCCGCCCATCAACTGACCAACGATCCGCACGCGCGATTCCTCCCGGCCCAACGCACGCGCCACTTGCGTTCGATCCTGATAGGGAATTTGTGAGCCGCAATAAATTTCCAGGCGACCATCCGACAACGGCACGGCAATACTACACTCGGGCTCGATGAAGGCGTGATCCGTAATCGGCGTGTGGAACGTATGCTCAAGGATGACGTCTGACTCGGCGAAGCCCTTCTCCATATCGCCTTTGCGGACCTTGATGTGCTTGAGCAGATTCCCCTTTTCATGAATTTGTGGGACGCCCTCCTGACGTGCCTGCACCGGATTCGTGATAACCGGCTGGAGGTCGAACTCCGCTTCGATCAACGTCGAAGCCTGATCGGCGATCTCCTGACTTTCCGCCGCGACGATGGCAATCGCGTCGCCTACATATCTCACGCGTTCTCCAATTCCAACCATCACAGGCCAGTCATAGATAACGAGTCCATGATTATGTTCGCCGGGAATATCATCAGCGGTTAAAACCGCTGCTACACCATTCAACGCTTTGGCTTTGGAGATATCCAGTTTCCTCAAGAACCCGTGCGGAATCATAGCCCGCCGGACTTTGGCATACAACATACCATCGAACACAAGGTCATCGGTGTACATGGCCTCACCGGTGACCTTTTCAACACCATCGGGTCGTAAATGCGTATGTCCAACTATTTTGTGCTGGTGGATCGAATCGGGAATCTCCGGTTTGCGAACAGGCTCGCCAGTTCGTAAGGATTCTGCCGCGGCGAGAATCGAATTCTCGATGGTCGGATACCCCGCGCAACGACACAGCGTATCCTTCAACGCAAACCGGATCTCATCTTTTGTCGGATTCGGATTCCGTTGGAGCAGTGCGTACGCGGTCATAATCTGCCCGGGAATGCAGAATCCGCATTGGACTGCGCCGTGCTCCACGAAGGCTTCTTGGAGTGGGTGGAGTCTTCCGTCCTGCGAAGTCCCAGTGCTCTTCTGGGGAGCGGATGACTGAGCGCTGGCAGCGAAGTCCGTAGTCGAAGGACCGTTTGCAACTTGCGCTTCGACTTCGCCTCCGGCTCCGCTCAGCGCGGAGAGCCCTTCAATCGTCACGACCACCCTTCCATCCGCCCTTTCCGCAGGATAAATGCACGAGTCCACCGGCTCGCCATTCACAAGGACCGTGCACGCGCCGCACTCGGCTTCGTCACAGCCGATCTTTGTTCCTGTGAGGCGCAGTCTCTCACGCAGGAGAGTAGAAAGCATCTCCTTTGGCCTGGCTTCCAACCTCTGCTGAATACCGTTGACCGTAAGGGTGATCTGATTGTTCATATTGCATTCCTTTGTTTCTAATTGCCATCAGTGAGAACTTTGCATATCTTGCAAGGTAGATATGGAGACAAACAGCTATCGAAAAAGCCTTTGAATTATCGCATGACAATCCGGACTTATCTTGTGCTAAATAAACTCAGGGTAGATTATCCTTCCTCTTGAGCAACTCATTGACCGATTCATGCCCGGCAAGCCATTCGGCCCGTCGTCGGAACAGATCCGGTGCGGCTTTGTTCATGTCGGCAATCAACTCATGCATATCTGCAGTCAGGAGTTTTCCATTCTCCACGACAACTTGGCCGGCGACCATGGTCATGTCCACGTCGCCCCCTTGCACCGCATGGACCAGGTTGTGGTGCAAATTACCGGCCGAACCAGTAATCAAGGGTGTCATGCGTGGTGTATCTGTTCGTACGGCGATCAAGTCCGCTTGCTTACCGACTTCAATAGAGCCAATTTTAGAATCCAGGCCCAGGGCACGAGCGCCGATAATGGTTGCCATGCGGCAGACGGTCCACGCATCGAGCGCGGAGGCATCGAGCCTGGATAGTTTTGCGAGAAGCGACGAAGTTTTCATCTCCTCGAACATGTCGAGGTTGTTATTTTCCTTCTCGCCATCCGTACCCAATCCCACTGCAACGCCGTTCGCCAGCAGATCCTCGACTCGAGCTGCACCGCTGGCAAGTTTCATATTGCTGACCGGATTATGGGCCACACCCACCTGGTACTTTGCCAGCAGTTCGATCTCATGATCGGAGAGCCAGACGCAGTGCGCGAGCAGAACACGCGGCGCATCCAGCAAGCCGAATTCTTCCATTGCTTCCACGGGCCGCTTGCTGTAGCGCCGCTGGGCTTCCTCGACGTCGAATTTGCTCTCATTGCTGTGGGTATGAAAGCCGACCTGATAATGCTTGCTGATTTCCATCGCACGTTTATAGGCGTCAGGCGTGGCGTAGAACATATGCTCAAGCCCCACCCAAACATGGACTCTTCCATCCGCTCCTCCATGCCATTGCTTGATCAGTGCTTCATTTGTACTAAGCTTCTCGAAATAATCGTGGTCCGGATGTTCAGCTACATAAGGGACGAGTACTGCCCGGATACCGAGTTGCGCTGCCGCCTTTGCGCTGCCATGCATATGACGCCACATATCCACAATCGTGGTAGTCCCTGATAAGAGCGCTTCGGCGTAACAGAGATAGGACGCGATCTCAGCTTCCCGTTCGCTCACCACACGGTGCATCGGGTCAATGAATTGCTGCAGCCACTCCCACACAGGCAGGCCTTCTGCCGTGCCGCGCAACAAGCCCGAGTGGGCATGGGTGTTGATCAGCCCTGGCATCAGCAGACGATCCTTCAACCGCATCACCTCTACGTCAGAATTTGCATCGATGATGTCATGTGCATTCCCCACAGCTTGAATGCGACCATCGGAACCAACCAGCACCGCGCCATTTGGGATAACACTGTTATTCTTGTCCATCAGGATCAGATGGTCAGCATGAAGTATCGTTGGGGTCATTTAATCCTCGATCCGCTGAATGCTCCCGTGTTGCTATCATAAGTAAATGTAGAAATACCCTGAGGCTGAACGAAATCTCTACATTCCGATTCGCTCACGTTAGGCCTTCGTCAGCGCAAAGCTCTTCCCAACGCGGAGTCGAGTGTATCTTTGAATAGACCACTAACAATATGTCGGCGATACTCGGCGCCGGCCCGGCGTGCGCTCGTGCGGAATTGGGCCTGGATGAGCAAGGCTTCGAATGCAGATTCAATTGTCTTTTCGTTGATGGGTTGTCCGCGTAGAACATCTTCGGCTTGCGTGGCGCGGAAGGGAGTCCCACCGCCAGGGCCAACGGCGATACGAATCTCATGGATGTTGTCGTTTTCGCGTTCGAGCCAGACCGCACAGTTCAAAATAGGAAGGGCAACGCCTTGTGGTCGCATAATGCGTTTGAAGCAGGAGGCCTGGTAGGAAGTGGAAATTGGTAAATAGAAACCAACAATGAGTTCTTCGCCGTGTTTGAGGGATGATTTGCCTGGACCGAGGAATAATTCTTTGAAGGGAATACGACGCGTGCTCACGCTTCGACTGCGTTCGGACGATGGGACTGTCCTCACTCCGCTCAGCGCGGAAGTCGCTATTTCTGCTTGAGCATTGAGGGCGAGCAGGGCAATCGTCCCGTCGGCGGCGGGGAGGGCGTGCGCGACGTTGCCTCCGAGAGTCGCCACGTTGCGGACTTGAGGTCCGGCGATCAGGTCACAGGCCTCGACCAGAGCTTGCGCATGCGCGACAGTGAGCGGGTCATGGACGATGCGGTTGACCGGTACGGAGGCACCGATGAAGAGCTCATCCCTTCTCAATTCGAGCAGAGTCAGTTCTGCAATGGAAGTTACATCAATTAAAGTTTGGACCGGTGAGTGGCGACCTTGCTCGAGGTCAAGCAGTAGATCTGTCCCGCCTGCGATGGGAACCAATGGACGCGGCGCGTGTGCGAATGCATCCATGGCTTCTGATAGATTTTTGGGTCGAATATAATTCTGCCAAAGGTTCATTGGTGGCGTCCTTTCTGACTGACGGCGGCACTTTTCGATGGGATGCTTCGCAACCCAACGCCGTGGATATGATTCACATCCAGCGACCACCGAACCTATGGATTTATATTGTACTGCTTTATCAGGCACTACGGAAGCCTGATAAATTACACTTTTATCAATGACTTTACGCGGCGAGCGACTCTTCGGGCCGAACGCCGGCCATGAGCAAACCAAGTTTTTCAGGTGTTGCATTGGTGCGCGGAACGATATCCATGATCTGACCTTCATAAATGACCGCGACGCGGTCGGAGAGCGCCAGGATTTCATCGAGGTCTTCGGAGATGAGTATGATCGCCGCGCCCTGACGCCGCTGCTCGAGCAATTGTTCGCGCACATATTCCGTCGCGCCGATATCAAGTCCACGCGTGGGCTGCGCGGCAACGATCACGCGCGGATGGCGGGAGAGTTCGCGCGCCAGAACCACCTTCTGAATATTCCCGCCTGAGAGATTCCTGGCTGGGGTTTCATGGGAAGGCGTCTTGACCTGGAACTGCCTGATTAAGTTTCCGGCATGATTGGAGATATCGCGCAGGTTGAGGAAGCCATGACGCGAGTACGGCATCTTATGATGTTCACGCAGAATCATGTTTTCGGCGACCGTGAATTCCTTGATCATGCCATCGCGCATCCGTTCTTCGGGGATGTAGGAAAGCATACAGTCTGTGATCTCGCCCGGAGCAAGATTGGTAATTTCCCTGCCTTCGAGGAAGATTCTTCCGGCAGTGACCTTGCGTAAGCCGGTGACGGTTTCTGCCAGTTCGCGTTGGCCGTTGCCGGAGACGCCCGCAAGCCCCAGGATTTCACCTGAACCCACTTCGAGGCTGATTCCACGCAGACCTGGCGTGCCGCGGTCGCTGCCACAAGCAACCTGATCGAGCTTCAGGCGGACTTCACCAACTTCGACGTTGCCGTGATCGGGAGTAAAACCAACTTCGCGTCCGACCATCCAGTTGGCGAGATCCTGTTTGGTCGTTTCTGAAGTTGAGCGTGTGCCAATTTTGCGTCCATCTCGCAAGACGGTGACGCGATTGCTGATCTCAATCACTTCGTGCAGCTTGTGAGAAATGAAAATCAGCGCGTGACCATCCTTCACCATCTGGCGCATGATGACGAACAGCTCATCGACCTCCTGCGGAGTTAAGACTGCAGTTGGTTCATCGAGGATGAGCAGAGCGGCGCCGCGATACAGGGCTTTGATAATTTCGACACGCTGTTGTTGTCCCACAGAAAGCTGCCAGATATAAGCCGAAGGATCGATTTTCAAACCGTAAATATCGGCTAATTCAAGGATCCGTTTTGAGACACGGTCGATGTCAGTCAACGCGCCGCGGGAGGACGGTAGTCCCAGCGCGACGTTTTCGGCCACGGTCAATGTTTGGACAAGCATGAAATGCTGATGGATCATGCCAATGCCAAGGCTGATCGAATCGTTCGGCGACGAAATGCTGACCGGTTTACCATTCAGTAGAATCTCGCCTTCATCAGGACGGTACAGGCCGTACAGGATTTTCATCAATGTACTTTTCCCCGCGCCATTTTCACCCAGCAGGGCATGCACCTCGCCTGACTTCACGTCAAAATCCACGTGATCGTTGGCAAGCACACTGGGAAAGCGTTTGGTAATACCCCTCATTTCAAGGCTCTCGCTGTGAATACGGCTTGAAGGAAGTTTGTCCGCTTTGGGCATGTCGCCGTCCTGAACTGCCAAGGACCTGACAGGTCCACTTCGCGAAGACCTGTCAGATCTGGATCCAATATTCCTATGGGAGATTGATCTTGATACTTCCGTCTGTAATGCCTTTGATGGTTGTGTCGGCTAAGTTCTTCGCATCTCCCGGCAGGGCAAAACCATCGTTGAACTCGATCACTTCGCCACCATTGGCGAGATTGGCTCTGAAGGTCTTCCCACCGAGCGTGCCGCTCTGAATCAGGCCGATCATCTCCTTGAGCATGACCTCCCAGTGATATACCTGATTGGCGACCACAATGGAGGAGGCGAGGGAGGACTGGTTCGACTGTGTACCGAACCATAACACATTGGACTCTTTCGCCTTGCCAATTGCACCCACGACCATCTGGGCAGATCCGGTCATGACATCCGCGCCCGCCGAGATGTGGGTGGTCGCAGCTTCGGAGGCCAGCGCAACATCTGAGAATGAGCCGATGTAGTTGACGTTGACCTGGATATCCGGGTTGGTCGCTGCCACACCGGCTTTGAATCCATCAACGTACAACTTGGCATCGCCGGTTTCGATCGGGCCGACAACACCGATCACATTGCTCTGAGAGAGTGTAGCTGCCAGCACGCCGTTGACATAGCCGCCTTCCTGTGAAGCTGCTTCATAAGCAAAGATATTCGGCTGTCCAAAAGTATCCACAGTGGTACCCCAGGCAAAACTGGTCTTCGGGAAGTCGGGAGCAATCTCCTGCAGGGAAGAGCCATATTGTGAGCCGTGAGCGATCACCAGGTTGTAGCCTTTTGTGGCGTAATCCCGGATGGCCGCCGCGGCATCGTCCACCACAAACATGTTTTCGGAATATACCAATTCGAACTTATCCGGCCCGCCCATATCCTTTTGAACACGGACAAGGGCATCGTACATGCTCTGGCTGAAAGCCATATCATTGATGGAACTCGGCATGACGACCGCCACGCGGAACTTCTCCGCCGGGGCATTGGCGGCCGGCGCACCACAGGCGCTCAAAACAAGCGAGAGCGCCACAACGAGAGTCAAAAACCACGCAAACTTTTTCATTTTCTTCTCCTTAATGGATGAATACGATTCTTTCTACGGGATGGTTGATTCTGTCCTGACAGTTGATTTCATAGGTTGGCAGTTGTACCTCCTCAAAATCAGTTCTCCCTTTCGAAGGGTTTTGCCAGCGCCGCAGGAGCGCGGACTCTGGAGACCGTAGCCACCAATACTAAAATTGTGAGCACATAAGGCATCATCACTGCAATATCGGATGGAATCGGAATGCCCAGTACCTGAATCCACAATTGCAGTGAGTTAATCATGCTGAATAACAGCGCGCCGCCCAACACCCCCATAGGACGCCACGCTCCAAAATACACCAGTGCCACCGCGATGAAGCCTTGTCCGCTGGTCATGTTCTGCTGAAAGACATTCAATAAGGCGATGGAAAGCGAAGCACCGGCAATACCCGAAAGCGTCCCGCCGAGGATGATGGTGAAATAACGGATGCGCGCCACGTTCACGCCAAGTGAATCCGCCGCATCCGGGTTCTCACCCACCGAACGGATTTTCAAACCGAGTGTTGTCTTATTCAAGACAAACCATGCCAGCGGCACAAGCAAGTATGCGCCGTAAACCAAAATATTTTGCCGGAAGAAAATATCCCCAACGATCGGAATATCGCTCAAGCCGGGGATATAAATCTTTGGAAAACCCTGGACCGTTTCGACCGTTCCCATTAACTTCTGAAAGAGCAGATCACTCATTCCCAATCCGAAGAGATAAAAACCAATACCGCTGATGCCTTGCTGGGCCTGCAGGTTGACAGTCACATAAGCCATTGCCAGCCCCATCACTGCACCGACCAACATCGCCGTCATCAGACCGAGCCAAAGGTTCCCCGTTGTCAGCGCCACATAAAAGGCGGCAAACGCGCCTAAAAGCATCTGACCTTCAACACCCAGGTTCAGCACACCGCTGCGCTGACCGAACGTCTCACCGATGGCAGCATACAGATAGGGAGTCGCAAGCCGAATCCCAGAGGCCAGAATGCCAATCAAGACAGTGACTGAAAACAAATCTGAAATCACGGAACCTTCTCCATGATCCCTACTTTTTCGTGAGTAGTCGTCGGTGGAGATTCGCTGTCCTGCACTGCTGCAGCCAACCTCCGTCTTTGCCTTCTTTGCCGCCAGATCTCGCTGCTGACGACAAAGACAACCACCAGTCCATTCATGGCAGTGATCAGCGCAGAAGGAACCTGCACAACTCTTTGCATACTATTCGCCCCGACCAAGAGCGCGCCAAAAAGTATCGAAGCCGGGATGGCCCAGATCGGGTGCAATTGTCCGAACAATGCAGCCACAATTCCATTAAAGCCAGCTCCACCCGTAAAACCCGAGGATGACCCATCCGTAATCATGCGGTAGTTCACGCCAAAGACCTGGGTCGCGCCTGCCAACCCTGAAAACGCGCCGCTCAACAACAACGCCAACACAATGTAACGTTGCACTTTAATCCCTGCATAGCGAGAGGCTTGTGGATTTTGTCCCACTGCGCGGATACGGTAGCCAAGTGTCGTGCGCCATAACAGAATGTAAACAAGGATTGCCAGGACCACCGCGATCAAAGCGCCCAGATGCAAGCGGGTAGGAGCCAGCCGCGGCAAATGAAAAGCTTCCAGCAAACGGGCAGTTTGCGGGATCTTCGAAGCCAGTTCCGCCTGTGAGGGATCGATCATGGAACCGCGTAGCAGGAAATTCATCAACTGGACCGCGATGGCATTCATCATCACCGTACTGAGGATTTCATTCACACGAAAATAAGCTTTGAGTATTCCTGGAATACCACCCCAAACCGCTCCACCGAAAAAACCTGCCAGCAGTGCAAGCACGATCACCAACCAGCCGGGTAGACTCGTGAAGGTTAACCCAATCCATGTTGCCAGGAGTGCCCCCACGATCATTTGTCCTTCGCCACCAATATTAATCACATCCCCACGAAATGAAATACAAATGCCTAATCCGACTAAGAGCAGAGGCGTGGCTTTCACCAGCGTCTCTGCCAATGCATTTCCTGTGCCGAAGGCCCCCTCCCAGAGAGCCTTATAAGCCTCAATGGGATTAACTTTCAGGAATAACAACATCGCGGCACCGACGAGTAGTGCCGCGAGCGTAGCAAAGACAGGCAGGAGTGCATCAATGAGGCGGGAAGCCCATTCGCTTTGCAACAATCTTCTGAAAGCCAGCATGGTCACTCCTATTCATATCAGTATACAGGAAGGCTTCAAAAGTTGTCAGACAGTTTGTAATAGAAATCGTATGATAATTGTCCATAATTCGCTTCCGCCCCTGGATGACTGCCCAGCCGGGTCACAATATGACTACACTGCCTGACTCTTGCCGTTACAGGCAGTAGCCTCAGGCAGTGCACGTGAAAGTTCAAACTTGTTGCAGTAAAAAGTTAAAGACCGCGTTCACCGCGGATGTAAGGGGTACCAAGCGCGGCAGGCGCGCCGAGACGTTTGCGAATGGCTTCGCGCGAACCGATCACCAACACGATCACAGTGAACGCGTATGGGAGCATTTGCAGGAAGAATCCCCAATAGGGATTGTAATAAAACGGATTTCTCAGACCTAGTAATAAGCTGGGACCCTGAATATCGAGGATGAGGCGACGCAATGCGCCAAATGCATACGAACCAACTGCGGCGCGGATTGGATCCCATTGTGCAAAGATGACGAGACCAACCGCAATCCAACCCTGACCACCCGTAGTAAATTCGCTGAACCAACCGGGCGAGATCGCCAGACTGATCGTTGCGCCGCCGAGTCCTGCCAGCACGCCACCGAGAAAGACATAGAAATATCTCATGCGGAAAACGTTGATGCCGAGCGCGTCCGCTGCGGAGGGATACTCACCTACTGCACGCAAGTGCAAGCCAGGCCGGGTATGGTTAATATAGTACCAGGCCAACGGCACAAACAGATACCCAAAATAAACCAGTACACTTTGATTCGTGAAAAAGATTGGGCCAAGAACCGGGATCGATGAAAGAAACGGAATCGAGAACGATGGCATGAGCGAAACCGTGCCAGCTTTGCTGAGTCCTTCTCCTAACACCAGACTGATACCCGTGCCAAGAAAGGTAAGCGCAAGCCCGCTTACTACTTGATCGGCTTGCAAAGTAATTACGATATAGGCGTGGATTTGACTGATCACACCAGCGAAGATCATTGCCACCAATACACCCAGCCAGGGATTGCCAGTTTGCATGGCAACACTGAATCCGCTCATCGCGCCGATCAACATCATCCCTTCTACGCCAAGATTGAGTACACCCGAACGCTCAGCAAATATTTCTCCCATGGTGGCAAACAACAATACAGTCCCGCTCGCAACGCCCGCTTGAAGAATAGTGATGAAATCCATATTGTTATTCCTCTGCATCCGCACGCACAATTCGGATTCGATATCTCAGCAAAAAATCGCTGGCGATCAAACATACCAGAATAATGCCTTGAATCATCTTGGGCACACCGGAAGGCTGGATCTCACGTCCTGCTAATAGCAACGCTCCAAACAACACCGATACAAAGATGATTGCCAATGGATTCAATTTTGCAAGCCATGCTACGATGATACCGGTAAAGCCATAACCCGCCGCAAGCGGAGAAGTCTGCAAACGATGCACCACACCAGTCACTTCACTCATGCCGCCTAACCCGGCGAGCGCACCAGAAAGCATCATCACAAGAATTGTATTGCGCGTAATGCTGATACCTGCATACTCGGCGGCATGTGGGTTATCACCAATCAAGCGAATCTCATAGCCCCAACGACTACGAAACACAACCAACCATAAAATTATCGCGGCGATGATGCCAAACAATAACCCCATATGAGTCGTGAGTCCACGAAGGATCGGAAAGGTCCTGGCAACATCCAACAGGCGCGGCAATGCGGCGTTATCAGCAAACTTGTGAGACATTTGAAAACCACTTTCACTCCACACTGCAAACACCCAAAAGTTCACCCACGAGATTGCGATGTAATTCAACATTAATGTGCTGATGATCTCGTTCACGTTGAACTTCGCTTTGAGATAACCGGGAATAAATCCCCACGCCGCCCCCGCTGCCATGCCTGCCAAAATCATCACGGGAATAAAAATCCAGCGTGAGGTTTCAGGTGCGAGAACGGGCCACAGCACGATTGCGCTCGCGCCCCACGCGCCCATGATGAACTGTCCCTCCGCGCCGATGTTCCACAACTTCATGCGGAAGGCAATCGAACAGGCCAGCGAAGTCAGAATAATCGGCGTAGCTTTGACAATCGTATCCGACAGCACACCGATATCACCGAAGGATGCCGCAGCAATATGCACATATGATTTCCACGCGTCGCCGCCTGCCAACTCGATCACGATGCCGCCCAATATCAAGGCAATGATGATCGCACCGATGGATATTGCCGCAGGATACCAAGCCGGAGGTACATCGACCCGCGGTTCAAGACGAACGCGAAAACCTGCCCATCGTTTTTGTATGGATGTAGGCTCAGTCATGAGTCGCTCCTTCTTTGCGGATTTGCTCCAACGGTGTACCTGTCATCATCAAACCAATCGCCTCAATCTGACTTTGGCTTGTTTCAACCGATTCGACTTTTATCTCCCCCATGATTTTTCCTTCGTAAATCACGTAGATACGGTCACTCAATGCTAATAACTCTTCCAACTCCTCAGAGATCAATAACACGGCTGCACCCGCTTCGCGCTGAGTCAGCAACAGGCGGTGGACTCCTTCAATCGCACCCACGTCCAGCCCACGGGTAGGTTGAACCGCTACCATAAAGTTGGGATGTCCGGATATTTCGCGCGCCAGAATCACACGTTGCAAATTTCCACCTGATAAAAGTCGCACAGGTGTGTTGACAGTTGGCACGATGATGTCATAGGCGGCTTTGAGTTCCGTCGCGAATTTCGTTGCCGCGTTCATATCCAACAGACTGCCCTTTGAGATCGGCGGCTTGCGATAGTTCTTCATGATGACGTTATCGGTCACACTCAAATTCGGCGAACTGCCCACATGTGTGCGATCCTCGGGAACATAGGACATGCCATGTTCAATCCCATATAACGTATCGCGGTTGCTGACTTTATCCCCGTTCAAAAACACTTCGCCTTGTTTACACTTGCGCAACGCCGCAATCACCTGAGATAACTCTATCTGTCCATTGCCTGCCACACCGGCGATTCCCACAATCTCGCCCGCACGCACATTCAACGACAGTCCGCGCAAGGCTGGCAGGCCTTTATCATTTTCCGCATGGACTTCTTTCACATCCAGAATTACATTGCCAGGTTTGCAGGGTTTCTTATCTACAAAGAAGACCACATCGCGTCCGACCATCAAGCGCGCCAATTGTTCACGGCTTACACCTTTGGCAGGCACGCCTGAGGCGGTCGCGACACCGCGCCGCAACACACTGACCCGGTCTGCTATTGCAGTGACTTCCTGTAATTTATGACTGATAAAAATAACCGACTTGCCCTGCGCAATCATCGAACGCAATGTATCGAATAAGACCTCAATCTCCTGCGGTGCAAGGACCGCTGTCGGCTCATCCATAATGAGAACGTCTGCGCCACGATATAGCATCTTCAATAATTCCACACGTTGCTGTTCACCCACCGATAACTGCCAGATCTTTGCGCGCGGGTCAACTTTCAGCCCAAACTGATCGCCCAGGTCCGCGATCCTCTTATCGTATTCATTGAGGCGCATGAGGAAACGTGGCTCGCCAAGCCCGAGTAAAATATTCTCGGTCACGGTCTGTGAGGGGACAAGCATAAAATGCTGGTGCACCATGCCGATTCCAGCATTGATCGCATCACGCGGAGAGGTAAACTCCAGCGTCTTGCCTTTGACTTTGATAATGCCTGCATCCTGCTTGTACAAACCAGCCAGCACATTCATCAATGTGCTCTTGCCTGCTCCATTCTCTCCCAGCAGGGCATGGATCTCACCGCCAAGTAAATCAAAATCCACATGGTCATTGGCAAGCACGCCGGGGAAACGCTTGACAATGCCTTTCATTTCCACGACTGAATTGGAGGGTGTTGCTTCTGTCACTGTATGCCTCCTGATTTATCCGTCAGTGCTTCACTCCTCGCGAAGCGTGTCGCTCGCAATGACGGATCACTTCTTACAAAAAGGGCAGAACTCTCAAGTGAGTTCTGCCCTATCAAACTTACATCCTAGCCACCGAGCTTCGGCAATTCTGCCGTAATGCCATCTGCCCACCAATACATACCGGTCTTGCAAGGCACGTCGCCACCCGCGAAGCAGTCGATGTCGATCTGTTCCAGCTTCGCGCCATCCGCGAGGACGGTATTGCCCTTGTTGTCCTTGATCGGACCAGCAAAGACGTCAAAGCGAGTGAACTCGCCTGCCAGCATCTTGGCTAACGTATCCTTCACCAGTTGGATATCAGCAGCAGGCAGATCAGATTCACCCTTGGTCAGGCTCTGACCTTCCATGAATCCGTAGATGCCCATCGCGCCGGAATCTGCGTCGAAATAATCAAAGCCAGGTTTATAGGTTTTATCGACCACGCCTTGAGCAATCTTGGCATAAATCGGACCCCAGTTCCAATAGATCGTCGTGAGACAGCGCTCCACTTTGCAGGAACCCACATAGTCATAGGTGATTCCCCATTTGCCTTTTTCCTGCGCAACATCAGCGTTGGCAGGGGTATCCGCGCCAGTGAGCACCACTTGCGCGCCGCCATCAAACAGGGAGGCAGCGCCGTCCTTCTCGGCTATCGGATCATGCCAGGTGTTGATCCAGCGCACATCCATGGTGCATTCGGGGCAGGTCTTCTTCGCGCCGAGCATGAAGGCATTGCCCAGGCGTAGTTCCTCAGGGATCGGGAAAGTCGCCATATAACCAAGTTTGGGATTGCCATCCATTTTGGCGCGTGAGCCAGCCAGCATACCGGCAAGATATTTCATATCTTCCATCGCGCCAAACAGGTTGCCGAAGTTCTTGTTATTTGTTTTGAATCCGGTCAGGTGGATGAAGGTTTGATCGGGGAACTCTTCTGCAACAGTGGCCATCGGATCCATGTACCCAAAGGAAGTGCCGAAGATCAGGTCGAAACCCTTGCGAGCCAAACTGCGGAACACCTGTTCAGAGTCAGCGCCTTCCGGCACGTTCTCAATATAAGCCACATGCACATTCGGAACGTTCTGTTCAACGTAAAGCAAGCCTTCATAGTGCGCCTGAGACCAGCCACCATCGTTGTGCGGTCCAAGTAACACCATGGCAACATTGAATTTTCCGGATTCCACATCCGGGATTTGCAAGCCGCCGGTTGGGGCTTCAGTTGCGGGCGCCTGGGTGGCAGGCGCTTGCGTGGCATTGCCTCCCCCGCAAGCCGACAGGGCCAGCGAAAGAACTGTCAGCATTGCAATAACGAACAAAAGTGATTTACGCATTTCTACTCCTCTTTTATATGGTTTACATCCGACAATACAACCAGCAAGCCATCCAGTGATCTTACAGTTGGGAGCCTCCTTTCGATATCAGGCCTGACCATTCATCTATACAAGTAGTCGCATTAGGATTTGCGGTCAGCACATTTTAGATTAAAGCATGCTGCAAAAGCAAGAACTAATCTCACAAGTTACAGGCGATTATGCTCCGGATTTTATCTAAGGCCGCGCTTCGTTTCGACACGGCTTCGCCAGTCATCGCATCGCTGTCAGCTGTTTCCGCTCCGATTCGTTTCCACAGCCGACACAGCATCGGACCAACCAATTCCGCAGAGAACTCATTTGCCCGCTCTGAGATTTCCACTGCCCGATCCCATTCACCCACATGAGCATAGGCTTCGATAAACGCAAGTTGCTCTGCTGGATTATAAGGATGATCCAATGATAATGCGATGTTCGCAAATTCCGCAACGGTATCCCAATCTTTAAGCTGACGGGCCAGGTCGGCCTTCTCAAAGTAATAACAAAAGTCGTGCGCCGGTTCCGGCCCATAAACTTCCGGCATCCGTGCCAGCGGCTCATTGAGGATCAGATCCGGGGAGGAGATGCGCGCCGAGAAACGCAGCAGACTCGCCTCAGGAATCATGCGGTTGACGCGTTCGATATCATCATCCAGAATCCGCAAGCAGCCCGGTGGGTCATAATACATTGCGAGGGTCTGTGACGTATTTCCGTGAAACTGCCCGGCCAGATAATCATAGTCGATGGGTATCCCCTTCTCAAGCTTTGGCAGCACATTCTTAAATCTTGTCTTTGGATAGAACAGGACGTACTCCACGCGACGGGTGTGATTATCGGGAGCATAAATCCAATTTAAGGCCGCGCCCAGAGAATTATCTGCGTAGTAATGCAGCGCGCCCTCATTGAGCAGCACTACAGTATCCGGCTTCAGGCCGGGTGCGCGCCAGGTCATTTGCCAGAACAGCTCTTTCTGCGTCGCCCAATCCTGTTGATACTCGCGGGCGTTGAGATATTGCTTCCCCGCTGCCAGGCTGACCAGCGCAACGCACAGCACAATCCGCGCCCGTTCCCAGGGCAGCAGATCGATCAGGCCGCCGTAGATCAGACTTACTCCGAAGGCAAATGCCAAAGTAAATCGGCTGGCAGGCCACTCAAGGGATGGTTCAAAACCGACCAGCCAGAACGGCCAGCCGGAAAGGAACACAGCCAGCGCGCCCAGCGAAATCAACCAGATTGCATCAGTAGTGGAACTGCGAACCGTTTGGGGTGCGGCGCGCGGCATGAGTAGAAAACCGGCCGCGGCAAGCAGGATGACAACCGCGATCACCAGATAATAAGACGTTAGTGTTGAATCAACAAAAGACGCGGCCGGGAGTTCGAACATTTGCAGCCAGGCATCCTTCAACACCAGCCGCAGCGTGAAAAGGATCGTGCGCGTCAGACTAAGCAGCGTTTCCAGCGGCGCGGACTTTAATTTATCAGTCAGGCCCATCCCATAGATCTGGTTGTTGAAAATAAACAGACGAGAAAGAACGGCGAGAATGAACACTGCAAAATAGGGCGCCCAAAGCTTCAAGGTGCGCAGGAGCCGTTCACGAAGCGTCAACGGCTCAACGCGCAGAGCAGTCAGGATCACTCCCACGCGCACCAGTTCCAACACATAATAATATTCCATCATCCACAGATTGAGCGCGGAGAAGAACATGCCGGCCGCGGTCCAGGCCCAAAAGCGTTTTGGGTTTTCCATGGCCAGCAGCATGCACAACAACGAAATCAAAAAGAAGAAAAGGACGATATAAAAGTGACTATATAGATACGCCGACCAATGCTGATTGAAACCCGGATATACAAGGAAGAGTAGGGCGATGCCCAGCGCCGAACGCGGTTTGTCCTTTAATAACTTTTCCACAATTGCAAATACCACGACCGCGCCCAGCCAGCGACAGATCAACGCAAAGATCTGCCAGTAGAACGGCACCTGTGGAATGACGGTCGTCGTGAGTCGATGCAGTGCACCCCATACCGGCCGGTTGGTTGAGAAATAATCCGTCAATGCATCCGGGCCCATCTGGTAGCGGATCCAGGTGATCGGCAGATCGTCCCAGTAAAAGCCCAGTTGGGGTATTAACAAACCATAGGCAAGAAAGGCCACTACCAGCAGAATCAAAGACGGACGAAGATATTTCATAGGTCGCTATTGTGCCGGGCACGCCGCCATATTATGAACTTCATTAAGCGCCGCGCTTCTCTCAGGGCTTTCCGTTGTCTCTGCTTCGATCCGGCTCCACAATTTGCAAAGCACAGGTCCAACATAATCCTTTGAGACACGATAGGATATCCTTGATAATTCAACGGCGCGCTCCCAATCGCCTGCGTATGCGTATCCTTCAATAAACACAAAGCGTTCCACCGGGTTGTTAGGTGAATCATCCAGCTTGAATGCCTTGTCTCCCAATTTGACAACTTCCTCCCAATCTCCAAATTGACGTGCGAGTTCTGCCTGTTCGAAGTAATAACACCAGCCGTGCTGCGGTTCCGGTCCATAAATCTCCGGCATCGCAGCCAATGGTTGATGCAGAATCCGATCGGGGTCGGATAAGGCTGAGGCTTCACGCATCAGGCTGGCATCCAGAATGAAGCGATTGTCTGGGTCCAGATCCGGGTCAAGCAGACGCAGACAGGCAGGCGGATCATAATAAAACGCAAGCGCGTCCGAAGTATTTCCATAAAATTTACCGGCCTCATAACTATAAATAACGGGGACATCGGGTTTCAATTCGGGCAGCGATCCACCCAGACGGTTCGTGGGGTAAAACAAAACGTAAGGGATTTGCACGTCCTTCAATGAAGGCGCATAGATCCAATTGAGCGGCGCGCTGATCGAGTTGTCGGCAGAGTAGATCAGCTCCTCATTCATCAGCACCAGGGTATCGGGCTTCAAGCCCGGCGCGCGCCAGGTCATCTGCCAGAAGAGATTCTTTTCTACCTCCCAATCGCGCCGAAAATCATTCGCCCACAAAAACTGACGTCCGACGGCCAGTGAAACGAACAGGAAGACCAGCGCGTATTTTGCGCGGCGTGGGAGCAGATCCATTAGCCCCCCCAATACAAAACAGGCCCCCAGCATGAACGACAAAGTCGCGCGGCTGGCAGGAAATTCAAGTGAAACGGGCAGATTCGTCAGCCAGAAAGGAATGCCGCCGAGCAGCAACAGGACAACACCCAGAAGCACCAGCCACTCCGCATCGTTCCTGTTGACAGCTGCATCCGTATTCCGCCTGCTGAACATGTACCCATAAACTAATACGGCGACTGCCAGCACGATCAATACATACAACGCAGTGATACGCGGACCATCCAGGACAAGGTTCGGGAATTGAAAGATCTGCAGCCAGGCCGCGAAGGTCACGGTCCATACATCCGACAATACTCGCTGAATGAGGCTTAGGAGCGTTCCCACAGGCTGGCGGCGGACTTCATCTGCCAGGCTGTAGCCAAACCCCGGGTGATTGAACACGAATAGTCGATAAAAAACTGCTGCAACCAAAACGATCAAATACGGCACCCACGCCTTAAAGACGCGGAGCGCTCGCTCTTTTGTCGATAGCGGCTCATCCCGAAGCGACATCCACAGCAGAAACGGACGCGCCAGCTCCAGGAAGAAAAAATATTCGAGCATCCACAGGTTCAACGCGGAAAATATAAGCGCGGGAACCAGTTTCTTCCGCAACATCAAATACCATGAAAATAATAAACAGAGGAGCACGATAAAAAAATGTGAGTACACAAAACTCACCCATTGTTGATTAAATCCGGGATAGACCAGTGTCAATAAACTCAATGCAAAGACGAGCGTTGGGCGACTCGGCAGCAATTGAATCATGACGGCCCACACGGCAACAGCGGCGAGCCAGCGCAAAACGATGGCAAAGATCTGCCAGTAGATCGGCTGCTGCGGAAGAATGCTCGTGGTCAGCTCGTACAACATCGCCCAGGCGGGCCGGACTTCTGAAAAATATCGCTTTAGCGCGTCAACACCCAGCTGATACCGGATCCAGGAGATGGGCAGGTCGTCCCAATAAAAGCCCATCTGCCAGAGGAACACTCCATAGGCAGCCACGGTCACGAAGAACAATACAACCGGGACGAGGTATCGGTTTTCGGTGGCTGGAAGTCTCTTAAGAATGTTGTTCATGATGTGGTTTTTGCTGCGATATGGAATTATACGTGCCGATTCACTTCCGAGAAATCCAATACAGATTCCATTGCAGCTTAATTCCCTGGCCTCAAACGGAACACGAACCCATCCTTCCATTCACGTTCCATGGGAAAGCGCGGATGGTCGGCGAACGCCCGGTTTCCCTGTGGGAATAAATGCACAACGACGATTTCCCGTGGGTACATTTCCAGCGATTTGAAGATATTACCGATCACCTTTTCAATGAGTGCCTCATCAAAGGGGTTGGAAAAGAACAACAGATTCGCCTCGGCCGGAATCGCAAATTCCGCTGCATCGATGTGGATGACTTCGAACTCTGTCTTGCTTTTTGTCTTTCGCTTGAAGATTTCAAGATTCCTGCGGCAGATCTCAACCAGCTCTTTGGAAAATTCCACGCCAATGACCTTGCGAAATCCCATTTCCGCTGCCAGGAGCATGACCTTGCCTTTTCCACTTCCAAAGTCTACAAGGCAACTGTTGGGCACATCAACCTGGATGTACGAAAAAGCCTTTTTGAAGAGATAGGCATTCGTCCCTTCGTAATAACGGCCGTGCGACTTGTTCGGGGAATCGATCTCCAGTTCATCCAGCATTCTGGTGTTAATCGTCTCCACCTGATATTTGTAATCGAAGATCAGGTCTGAAAAAATATACTGAAGCGTGGTAAAGAATCCCACCTTGGATATATTGCGGAAAACCATCTTGACGTTCTTCAGGCTCATTAATTGGGTCAACGACGCCATGAAATCATTCCTTTGCAGCACATCTATAAGACGTATCGAATCAGCGGTGACAGAAAAGTACTGGTCACGCCGGCCGGTAAACGGGATATTATCTTTTTGGTCCAGGAGAACCGGTCAAAGGCGCGGACAACCGGCTTGGACAATTGGCCCGGGATAAAGTATCGGTATGTATCACTGGGCTCCATGCCCCAGCCTTGCTTGAACAACTTTAAACGCTCATGATCTCTGGGCGACTCGCCGTGATTAAACCATTGATATCCCTGCGCGACACCGTCCTGGATAATTTTCCAGATCAGGAAATGCGTCGGCTCGTATGTGGTGCTCAAATCCAGAGCGGACCATCCGCAATACACTTCACTGTACCTCCAGAATGTAAATATTCCACCGATGAATTTATCATTATGTTTCGCCATATAGATTCTGGCAGTCCCATTTGGGTAATGAGAATAGATATTGTGGAAAAGTCTTTCTACGTGGGGAATAAACCCATGCTTGCGCGCATACAGACCGGCATACAGCCTGTAAAACTCTCTCACCAAGCTTCCATCCGAATCGACGACCAACTCTACTTCCTCGTGGAATTTTGGATCGCGAAGTATCCTTCTGTAATTGCGGCGAAAATTCTTGTGAATGTTATCGACCGTGTTATTCAACGACAAGCGGTAGGTGTAGTCAAGCTGTTCCAAATATGGCAGGCGTTCATCGTCAGGCAGCGGAACGGGCGAGATGATTTCAGCGTACTGTACAGCAGATGTCTTTTTGATCATTGCATCCAAAAGCGCATCCAGCGCCAGTCCTGAATCGTATAGCGGGCCAAAATAGCTGGGAAATAAACTGGTCAGATAATGAGTGCCACCCGTAATGGGCTGGCACAGAAACAACGGGCATATTCCTACTACCCGTTCATCTTCCAAAGCGACCAGGTGTTGAATGGATGCACCATAGGTATCGCGCAGCACCATTGCCCATTCAAGGTCGTGGCCGAAACGCGCCCCTGCCGTTCCGGCCACATAGGCTGAATACTTTTGATATAGTCCTTCGTGCACCGTTACAACATCGATCATAAATTCAACATACTCTCAGTCGTCTGACAATGGATATAACCTTATCACACAATCCCGCGGATCAGGCCGGGGCCCAATATGCGCACGGCGAAGGGCGGCAGCCTCTGCCATAGCCAGATCGCGAAGCGAAATTTGGGACTTTTCTGATTCAACTCAGGAATCTCTCCGCCTTTCGGCAGATAATACCAGTAAGCCAGCGGAACCTGCCGCGGCCTCCACTTTAACTTGAATGTTTCATTGCCAGAGCCATTCAAGCTGCGTCCCATATCACAGACCTGCAGTCCCTTCTGGCAGTAATGCTCGAGCAGTGACCAGTACAAAAACTCACCGGCATAAGATGAACGAAACTCATGCAAAATGTTGGCGTGCAAATTCGATGCCACTCCATGATGATAAACCAACACCGCGCTGCCAACCAATCTGTCCTGCGCCTCTTTGACGACAACAAACTCAACGCAGTCACCCAACAGCTCAGCCATCTTCTGTAAATATCGCTTTGAATGATACGGCGAACCCAACTCATGCATACTGCGCGACAGTGCTTCATATGTTTCATCCAGCAGGTCCAGATGACCAAACTGGATTTTGAATCCCTTTTTCATGGCCTGGCGCGTGTGCTTGCGATGCTGGTGTCCGAAATTCTTCATGAGGTCTTCGGCATTCGGTGGAAGGTCGAGCAAATAGGTGGAGTAAATCGGGTTTTGGAGCCATGTTTGTGGCGGCGCGTGACCATCTTCGAGAAAACGTATCACGGCGTAATCCACGTTCAATTCGTCAGCCAGACTCTGGGCCTGTTTTAGCAAATCATCGCGCGCTCCAATGGATGTAAACGCAAAGCCGCCATAACTCCCAAACGGCGACGTTGCCAGATAATTTCCAAAGATCGGGTGGCGTACATGAGTCAACGCGAGGATGCCGACAATTTCATTCCCCAGCAGCGCCTCAAGGCGATAAATATCATAACCATAAATCGTACTCACGAGATTGGACCATGAGTCAGATACAGTAAAAGATGCGGAGGCGACCAACGCTTCCGGCCACGCTGCCGGCTGCTCCTGTTCCAATCTGCGAATCCGGATCTCAGGCATTTGGATTCCCTATCAATGCCAGCGTCTCGTCCAGATATGCCCCCAGCGGAGAGACGGGAAAATTCCGCAGCAGGTCTTTGAGGAAGCCAGATTTATCGCGCAGAAAAGGCACAAGATGTGGATTCCACATCAAGTCACGCGTGAGGCGGGCCGACGCAGGCGGCTTCACCAACTCATATGGATGAAGAATAATGGACGGACATAATCCGCGTTTGAACTCGCGTTCGATGAAGCCGAGAATCCCTTTGCCCAACAAACCGATGCTGAAGCTGGAGCCGTACGGGAATTCGCCGCGCAGCAGCAACCGGGAGGAAAAATCACGCGGTGCAGTGTACGTCTCCGTTCCGGCGCGCAAGCGGACCGTGCTGACCGGAATTTCCCAGATCTTGCCTCTCTTCAACAGTGTCCCCGTGGGTGCATAGATGGATGAGCTGTATTGAAAACCGGAACGTTCGAGCAGCGCATATGCCTCTTCGTGGATGCCAACCATCGGCGCCCGATAACCGCGCACGCCATATTGCCTGCACCAGGCCATTGACTGTGCGAGATCATCCGCCAGCTCATGCACATTGACCAGGGGGCGATGGATGTGACAGTGCAGGCCCAGTTCATGCCCACCAGCCACGATCTTCTGCGGCACTTCGGGATACCAATCAGCGATCTCACCAACCAGATAGAGACTGGCTTTACAGTTGCCCAGCTGCGCAAGGATGGGGTCGATGGCAAGCCGGGTAAAGCCGGCATCCAGTTCCCGCCGTTGATTCGAATCTCTTAAGTGATCGTATCGGCGAAATAATGCAAACCACGGCTCATAATCAATGCTCAGCAGAACACGAGGGGATAACGACATAGGGCGCAATTATAGTGGTGAATAACGCAAAGCGGGCGGACCTCGTGCGCGTCCTGCTTTCGCGCTTCGAAAGGGGCAGGGCCTCTAACTGTTGTCCACTAATCTTCGCCAATCTCCGCGAATCGCGTCTGGAATTCGTGTGGATTAGCGCAGACACCCGC